>OHVT01000050.1_pt1 | contig 83722 bp, 80 predicted proteins | sample 1579441 | NCBI WGS metagenome assembly OHVT01 (sample SAMEA3882542, study PRJEB24775) | human gut metagenome | biome: human-associated habitat; feature: intestine environment; material: feces | place: Netherlands | collected 2009/2010
AGCGGTGGAAGATTGACGGCAGGCGGCGGGGAGGTTGCGGGCCGGGCATGCCCGGCCCCTACGGGGTGGTGAATTGATTAATTAGTTGCTTACCGGAAGGATGCGCGGGAGGGGTGAATTTTCCCACTACAACAAAAGAGGAGAGGCGAGCCTCTCCTCTACTTATTTATATGGCTTACTTTTATAGCTTACTTTTTATGGTACATCCTGTCGTCTTCCTCATAGGTCGGTTCGCAGGTCAGGTACATGCCGAGTTTCTTTAAAGTGTCAGCATCCACGCTGGAGAGGATGACGGTGGAATGGATGTCGCAGCCCTTCAGGTTGGGGATCTGCTCCATGGCCTTGGCGGCGTATTCATTTTCGGAGACCGAGCTGGACAGGGCGATCAGAATCTCGTCGGTGTGCAGGCGCGGGTTCCTGCTGCCGAGGTAGTTCGTCTTGAGCGTCTGGATCGGTTCGATGGCGCGGGCGGAGACCAGATCGGTCTCCTGATCGATGCCGGCCAGCTTTTTTAGCGCGTTCAGCAGGGCCGAGGATGCCGCACCCAGCAGCGGGCCGGTCTTGCCTGTGACAATCGTGCCGTCGGCCAGTTCAATCGCAGCGGCAGGCTGACCGTCAGTGGCTTCGGACGTTGCATGGGCACGCTTTTCGACCTCACGCTCACCCAGGGCAATGCCCGCCTGGTTCATGAGCAGCTCGAGCTTGAAACGTTCCGGCTTGACAACACCACTGGCCTTCTGGTCGCAGAGGCACTTGAAATACCGGCGCACGATCTCATTCAGCGACGCTTCACGACAGACATCGTCATCGATGATGCAGTTGCCTGCCATGTTGACGCCCATATCTGTCGGAGAGCGATAAGGGCTCTTGCCTGCGATCAGCTCAAACATTGCATTCACGACAGGGAAAATCTCCACATCGCGGTTGTAGTTGACCGTCGTCTTACCGTAGGCTTCCAGGTGGAACGGGTCGATCATGTTGACGTCGTTCAGATCGGCGGTGGCGGCCTCGTAGGCCAGGTTGACGGGGTGCTTGAGGGGCAGATTCCAGATGGGGAAGGTCTCGAACTTGGCGTAGCCCGCCTTGACACCGCGCTTGTACTCATGGTAGAGCTGGGACAGGCAGACCGCCATCTTGCCGCTGCCGGGACCGGGGGCCGTGATGACCACCAGCGGGCGCTCGGTCTCGATGTAATCGTTCTTGCCGTAGCCGTCATCGCTGACGATGTGGGCCACGTCGTTGGGGTAGCCGGGAATCTTGTAGTGGCGGAAGGTGCGGATGCCCAGGCCGTTGAGCTTCTGCTCAAACGCCGTGACCTCGGGCGCATCGGTGTACTTCGTCACGCAGACGCTGCCCACAAACAGGCCGACGCCCTGGAAGGCATCGATCAGGCGCAGCACGTCCACATCGTAGGTGATGCCGTAGTCACCGCGCATCTTGTTGGCGACGATGTCCTCGGCGCTGATGACGATGACGACTTCGGCCTGCTCCTTGAGCTGCAAAAGCATCTGCAGCTTGGAATCAGGCTGAAAGCCCGGCAGCACGCGGGACGCATGGTAGTCGTCAAACAGCTTGCCGCCAAATTCCAGATAGAGCTTATTGTCAAACTGGGCAATACGCTCCCGGATATGGGCGGACTGCATCGCAAGATATTTGTCGTTATCAAATCCGATCTTCATCTACATTCCCCTTTTCCTGTGCTTAAACCAATATGAAACCAGTATACCATTTTTCGCGGCGGCTTGCAATGGGGTGGGCGCGCTTTCCTGGCCGGAAGAGGCCCTGCGCGCCAACATTATCGCGCAGGTCAGTCTGGCGCTGAACCGTATCTGGACCGAGTGGTACCCCAGCCGCGGATACAGCTTCAACATCACGGGGTCGCCGGGGTACGACCAGGCCTATGTCAACGGGCGCACGGTGTTCGCGGTCATGGAGCGGCTGACCGCCGAACTGTTCAACACCTTTGTCCAGCGCAGCGGCGACGCCGAACCGTACTTTACCGAATACTGCGACGGCAAGACCGTGACCTGCCCCGGCATGAAGCAGTGGGGCACGGTGGACCGCGCGCGGGAGGGCATGAACGCGCTGCAAATCCTGCGGTACTACTACGGAAACCGCGTGCAGCTGGTCACGACCGACAACATTGCCGCCATCCCGTCCAGTTATCCGGGCAGCCCGCTGCGGCGCGGCAGCACCGGGACGAATGTGCGCATCCTGCAAAAGCAGCTTTCCCGCATTGCCAAGGATTACCCGTCCTTCGGCAAGCCCGCCGTGACCGGCACCTTCGACGAGGCTACCGAGAACAGCGTGAAGAAATTCCAGAAGCAGTTCAGTCTGACGGCGGACGGCGTGGTCGGCAGGGCAACATGGAACAAGGTGAGCTTTATTTATGTCAGCGTCAAGGACCTGGCTGAGCTGACGAGCGAGGGCGAGACTGCCGAGGGCACCCAGAGCACGGGCGGCTGGCCTGGGACTGTTCTGCGGCGCGGCAGCACGGGCAGCAGCGTGGAGCAGGTGCAGTTCTGGCTTTCGGATTTAGCGCAGTTTGATTCGTCGCTGGTGCGCGTGACGGTGGACGGCAGCTACGGCGCGGCAACCGAGCGGGCCGTGCGGACGTTCCAGCAGAAGCAAAGCCTGACGGCGGACGGCGTGGTCGGGCAGCGCACCTGGAACACGCTGTACGCCGCGTGGGTCGACGCGCAGAGCGACCTGGGCGGTACAGCGTGGCCTGGCACGGCGCTGCGGCGAGGCGCTGCCGGCATGGAGGTGCGGCTTGTGCAGTTCTGGCTGCGGCTGGCGGCGGACAACTACAGTGCACTGCGCACCGTGACCGTGGACGGCAGCTACGGCGCGGCGACGGTCAGCGCGGTGGAGGCATTTCAAACGTTGTTTGGGCTGACGTCGGACGGCGTCGTCGGGCGCAGCACGTGGAACAAGCTGAAGGAGGTCGGGCTGGCCGTGGCGAACAAAATTGTGGCCGCCAACGTCGCGCCAGGGCAGTTCACGACCACCACGCGGGCGGGCAGCAGCGGCACCGCCGTGCGTGCCGTGCAATACTACCTGCGGCGGCTGGCGGCCTACTACAGCGATGTGCCGCGCGTGGCCGTGGACGGAAAATTCGGCGCGGCGACGACGCGGGCCGTTAAGGCGTGGCAGTCCCGCGCCGGACTGACGGTGGACGGCGTCGTCGGGCGGCTGACGTTCCAAAGCCTGTACGACGCCGCGCAGGCACTCGAAGCCAGCGGCCCCGTTGTGCGCACGGTCAGCCTGCCCGCGCCCGCTACCACGCTGCGCCCCGGCGACACCGGCGCGGCGGTGCTGCGGCTGAATCGGCTGCTGCTCTTTTTGAGTCAGTGGATACCGGAAATCAACTTTACGGCCAGTGACACGCCCGACAATACCTTTGACCTCGAGTTGGAAATTGCCGTGCGCAGTGCGCAGCGGTACTTCGGGCTGACCGAGACCGGCGCGGTGACGGCGGCGGACTGGAAGGTGTTCCGCGATGCCGCCGAGCAGCTGTTAGCCGCGAACCCCGCCGGGCCCAGCCCCAAACCGGGCGGCGTCTGGCCCGCCAGTGCGCTGGCACCGGGCAGCGCCGGGCCTGCGGTCCTGCAGGTGCAGAAGTGGCTGAACATTATTGCCGCTGCGGACCAAACCGCCGATTTTGTGCCCGAGACCGGCCTGTTCGACACCGAGACCCAGGCCGCGCTGGAAAGCTACCAGCTGACCGCCGGGCTGGAAACGCTGGGCGTCGTGGACGCCGACACATGGGAGAGCCTGCGTCTGGCCGCGCAGGGGCTCTGCCGCGAATGTCAGGAGGGATAAGCTATGCCAAAGGTCTACGTGTACGACTCCTATGACAACAAGTTTTTCCGCTATACTCTGCGTGAGAACGACCCGATGCCCTACAGCACCGATACAACGCTGCGGGTGCGGGAGTTCCGCGGGTCCAGCAAGAGCAACGTGCTCTGGACGACCACCGCTGCCATGGAGGCGTGGAACCTGACCCGCCGCACCTACGGCAGCGGTATCCCGGTGGGGTACGCCTTCAAGCGCATCTGGGAGGGCGGCCACGGCACGACGAGCCAGCACTATGCGGGCGTGGCGTTCGACGTGGGGCAGCGCAGCACTGCCGCAAATCGCCGCAAAATTTACAACGCCGCTGTGCGGACCGGAGCGTGGGGTTACGTGGAGCCGCTGTCGATGACACCCACCTGGGTACACTTTGACCGGCGGTACGGCAAGCCCGCGTGCCGCAGCACGACGGCAGGCTACCCCACCGTGCGGCGCGGCAGCCGCAGCACCTACGTGCTGATTTTGCAGGACGCGCTGAACGCGCTGGGTTATACGACGAACACGCTGGACGGCATCTTCGGCCATGCGACGGAGAACGCGCTCAAGGCGTGCCAGCGGCGGTTCGGCCTGACTGCCGACGGCGTATGCGGCTGCGCCAGCTGGAAAAAGATCGCCGATGCGAACAAAAAGCGGCAGTGTCCGGGAGTTGATTGCCGGAATCCGGCAGGCCGCCGAGCAGGAAGAGTATAATCCTGCGGAGGATTTAAAAACTCTTCAAACGCAGTATAAACGGCTGGGCAAAAAGGACTTCGGCCTTATGCTGGATGCAATGGTCGAAAAATACGCTGCCGGGGAATATGCAGCCATCCATGCTGCATTGGTCGAAAAAGCCCGCAACGGTGATATTGAAGCAATCAAGATGTACCGTGAGATGCAGTCGAGCGGCGGCAGCGATGAGGTGGTGATCGTGGATGACGTCGAATAAAAAGCGTATACGGCTGTCGGAAATCATCGGCCCCGCCTTCTATGAGACGCACAAGCTGATCGACATGGGCGTTATCGACGAAGCGGTTGAAGCGGGCGGACGCGCCAGCTTGAAAAGTTCCTATGTCGGCACGGAGTTGGTGCTGCAGCTTTTGAAGCACCCGGATTGCCATGCGCTTGTGACCCGACAGGTCGGTGACACAATGCGTGACAGCGTGTATGCGCAAATCCTGTGGGCTATCGACAAGCTGGGGCTTACCACGAAATTCAAATGCACACAAAGCCCGCTGCAGTGTACCTACACACCCACCGGGCAGCGCATTTTGTTCCGTGGACTGGATGATCCGCAGAAAATCAAATCCATCAAGCTGCCGTTCGGGTATATCGGTATCCTGTGGTTTGAGGAAGCCGACCAAATCAAGGGCGGTGAAGATGCGGTGCGCAATGTGCAGCAGTCTGCGCTGCGCGGCGGTGAGTTTGGCCTTACTTTTATCAGCTTCAACCCTCCGGCTGCCAGCCGCAACTGGGCGAACCGCTACGCCCGCGAGGAACGCAAGGGCAAGCGCGTCCATCATTCGACCTACCTGCAAGCCCCTGCTGCATGGCTCGGCCCGAAGTTTCTGGCACAGGCGGAGTACATCAAGGAAACGCAGCCGACGAAATACCGCCATGAATATCTGGGCGAGGTCGTCGGCAGCGGTACGCAGGTATTTGAAAATCTGCGGCTTGAGCCTATCTCGCAAAAGACTATCCGAAACTTCGATACCATTGAAAACGGTGTTGACTGGGGCTGGTATCCCGACCCGTGGGCGTTCAACCGCTGCCACTATGATGCGGCACACAAAACGCTGTATATCTTCGACGAACTGACCCGGCTGCGTACCTCCAACGAGGAAACCGCAAAGCTGGTGCAGCAGCGTATTGAATCGTGGGAGAGCGTGACCGCCGATTCCGCAGAGATGAAATCCTGCGCCGACTACCGCGCTTTTGGCATCCTCTGCCGTGAGGCTGTCAAAGGGCCGGGAAGTGTGAACCAGAGCATGAAGTGGCTACAAGGGCTGGCAGCCATCGTCATCGACCCGCATCGCTGCCCCGACACGGCAAAGGAGTTCAGTGAATATGAGTACGAGGTTGGCCGTGACGGCACAGTGCTGCCGGGGTATGTGGATGCAGACAACCACCACATTGACGCCGTCCGCTATGCTGTCAACCGTATCTGGATGCGCAGAGGTGCATGATGAAGAAATTTCGAAAATGGCTCATTGACCGCTTTTTGCCGCGCTGGGCCTATGAATCGCTGCTGGAGGAACTGGCAGCCGCCAACAAGAAGCAGGAGGAACTGCGGCAGACCGTAGAGCGGCAACAGTGCTATATTTCCGGGCTGGAATATGCACTGCGGCACATGACACCGACTGTCGTGGTGGAAAGCCATGAAAAAGAAACCAAAGAAAAAGCCGGATAAATGCCGGGGCTGCCCTTGGCGGGCGGCGACAGACTATTGCCTGTGGCCGCGCTGCTTTCGGAAAATTACTCTAGGGGGAAAGCATGATGGGCGCTCTGATCCGCGCACTGACAAACAACGCAGTCGAAAACATTGAAGAGGCGCTGGGCATGACGGATGCCACCAGCAGTGCTATGAAGCACGCCATCGCAGAGTGGTATGCCGCATGGTATGGCCGCGTCCCGACCAAAACCGAAGATCCCTGCCAGCGTCTGCCGTATGCCATTGTGAACAAGCTGTGCAAGGCAACCTTCGGCGAGTATGACAGCGGCCTGCAACACACCGACAGTGCTAAGGGAAAATACCTTGACTGTGTACGCAGCGCCTTTGATGCCTGTAAAACCAGTTTTATGACTCAGGCTATGATTGGCGGCGAGGCGTGGGCAAAGCCTGTACCGATGCCGGACGGACGGCTGACGTGGCAGATCGTGGGACGCGATTCCATCATCATTTTAGGCCGCGATGCAAGCGGCATCCCCTCGGATGTGGCGCTGTGCGAGAAATCCGTATCTGCCGACCATCATTTCTACACGCTGGTCGAGCGGCGCACATCCTTTGCCGGGCGGCTCACGATCCAGTACCGCCTGTACTGCTCCGACAACAAAAGCACACTGGGGCGGCGCGTGCCGCTGGCAAGCCTGCCGCAATATGAGCGGCTGGAAGATGAGTACACCTTTGCCGTGCCCATTGATGGCGTCGGCATGGTGTTCCTGCGGATGCCCATCACAAACTGCGTAGACGGCAGCGCGGACGGTGTTTCAATCTACGAGCCTGCAATGGGGCTTATCCACCGCATCAACGAAAATGAACTGCAATTCAGCCGTGAATTTGAGTTGGGGCGGATGCGCGTTGTGGCAAGCGCCGATATTCTGCGCACCCACAACGGCAAAAAATCACTGACCGATGATGTGTTCGTTGGTCTGGACGGCAACGAGCAGAGCATCGGCATCACACCCTTTGCGCCGACGCTGCGCAATGAAAGCTACGAGGCGCGGCGGCAGACCTACTTGAAAGCCATCGAGAATCTGTTGGGCATTAAGCGTGGCATCCTCTCTGACGCCGAGGTCGTGAGCAAAACGGCGACGGAAATCAATTCCAGCGCGGGCGACTACAGCCTGTCTATCATGGATTTTCAGCATCTGTACTACGACGCCCTGCAGGCTGCGCTCCGGCTCGGCGACCAGATCGGGCAGGCATACCGCCTGTGCGATGCGTCGGCATGGGATGCCGACGAACTTGCCGTAACATGGGGCAACGGTGTGCTGTACGATGCCGACCAAGAGTGGACGGAGCGCAAGGAACTTGTGCAGATGGGCCTGCTGAAGCCGGAACTGGCGCTGGCGTGGAAATTTGACCTGCCTGCCGAGACGGAAGCTGACCTTGCCGAAATCCGCAAGAACTATATGCCGGAGTTGAAAGACCTTGAAGGTTGAGGTGATGCCGCATGACCGCTGAGCAGCGTGCGGGCTTGAGTGACGCCGCCCTTGCCATGACACAGCCCTGCATTGATGAACTTATCAAGGACATCAGCAGGCGCGTGCAGAAGGCCGGGGCTATCACCGACACTGCCGAATACCAGATTTATCGGGCGCAGGCACTGGGCGAGGGCAAAAAGGCCATTGAGCAGGCCGTATCGAAGCAGATCGGCATCAGCGAGGAAGTCATTGCCAGCCTGTTTGAATATGTGGCCGACAAGAGCCTGAGCCCTGATGAAAACGGCAGCCTAAAGCGAATGACTGAAGCCTACACCCGCATGACCCAGAGCAAGACCCGCGAACTGTTGCGTGACCTGTGGGCCGATACGCCGGATGGCAAGGTGCAGCCGTTGCAGACGGCCTACGCCCGCGCAATGGATTTTGCGTTCCGGCAGGTTGCCACAGGTACACTGGACTTGAACACAGCCATCCGCCGCGCCGTGACGCCGCTGGCAAAGCGCGGCCTGCGCACCATTGAACAAAAGAGCGGGCGCAGCGTTGGCATTGAGTACGCCTGCAGGCGGTACATCATGGACCAACTCGGCCAGTTGGATGATGAAATCCAGCACGCCGACCATGACGCGCTGGGGTGCGACGGCTGGGAAATCAGTGCCCACGCCGCCTGCGCCCCCGACCATGAGCCGATACAGGGGCGGCAGTACGGCGACGCAGAATTTGAAAAGCTGAACAACAGCCTGCAGCGCCGCATCGGACACCTGAACTGCGGGCACACGGCAAATCCCATCATTTTAGGCGTGAACGCGCCGCAGTACACCGAAGCACAGCTTCAAAAATTCAAGGATGACAACGAGCGCGGCGTTGTGTACAATGGCTACCGGTACACCTTGTACGAGGCCGGGCAGGAGCAGAGCCGCATCGAAAACGGCATCCGGCTCATCAAGCGCCAGATTCTGGCCGACGAAGAAACCGAAAGCCCCGATCTGCAGAAGCATCAAATCAAGCTGCGGGTCGTGCAGGCCGAGTATGCGAGATTCTGCAAGGCCGTGGGTCTGCCTACCCGCAGCGAACGCCTGCAGGTGGCCGGGTTTGGCCGCAGCCAGTCCAACCGGGCCGTGTGGGCCTACAAAAAGGCTGCGCCGGAGCAACTTCGGGACGTAGAAATCGCAGGGCACAAACTGTACAGCGTCACGGATGAACGCATCCGGGCTGTGCCGAAGCCGTTCTTTCAAGGCGTTTCCAACAAGGTCAACGGTCTGGCGCAGGAATACGCCAGAGGCGTGCTGAAAAAGGTGCAGGGGCTGGAAGTCGGCACGGAGGCTGTCGTGAATTTTACCAAAGACGGTAAATGCACAGGCTACTATGTGGGCGGGCAGAACAGTATGAAGGTCAAGCCCCCGGAGATGCAAGTGCCCTATTACTCTTTACATAATCACCCCAGCAATGGTATACTTAGCCCAGAGGATATACAGCAGCTTATCAAGCGCCCTCAGATGCAGGGCATCGGCGCTGTCGGTAATGCCGGAGCGCTGTTCACCTGCGAGAAGGTGTTCGGCTATTCCCAAAAGAATGCCGAGGGCTGGTTTAAGACCTTAAAAAAGAAATATCCTCTCTATAAAGGTGAATCCGGCAAAATCGAAGACGCGCTTGCGCAGCGTATTGCATTTGCTGAAGAACTGCGAAGGGATGGTGCTAAGTATGGGCTCGTATTTTCAAGATAACCCTCCGACTCCAGAAGAAATCGCAAAGTGGCGAGCAGACCTTACGCGAGGCTGGCCTTATACTGAGGATGATCCTGAGCCGGATTTTTTCGACTGGACACCTGACCCAGACCGCAGCGCCACTACGGATTCCATCTATCTGCTTAAAGCAACAGGCAACTGGACGGCGGAAGATGAGCGCATCGCCTTTGACCCCAGCAAGCCCCCACCGCGCCCGCTGGCCGAACTGGAAGCGGAGCACGACGCTTTCCTCAAGGAACTGTTCAAAAAAGCAAAGCCCCTTTAAACACTGTATAAACGCCATTTGCACCGCTTTTAAAGCGGTGCTTTTTTCGTGCCCAAAATTATGCAAGAGGTGCTTTATGTTCTGTATTACCTATGACACAACCTGTTATGCCGACCCGCAGCGTGCGTTTGATTCCTTTATGCGGCAGCTTCGGGAGCTTTTCAGCCCCGTGCTCCGTGTCAGGAAAAACAAGCGGATCGTCTCACACCCGCAGCCGCACAGGGTTGGCAAGTACCACGCGCCGCATCTGCGGCCCGATCCGCACCCGCATCTGCCGAGGGATCGGCTGCAGGAATATCACTCTGAGCCCGAAATCCCACCCGAAGGAAGCTGCTCCCGCGCCGATGAAGCGCAGGACGATAGCGACACAGACAACACAGACGAAGGAGATCACCTATGCTTGACTGGCTGAAACCCATCCTCGGTGATGGGTACAATGAGGAAATCGACAACAAGATCGCCGCCGAGATCAACGAGGGCTTTGTCGCCAAGGCTGACTACGACGCGGCCAAGGACGCCCAGCGTACAGCGGCAGAGGCTTTGGCCGACGCCAACAAGGCGCTGGCCGAGTACAAGGACACCGACATCGACGGCCTGCGCAAGAGCGCCGAGGAATGGCAGGCCAAGGCAGAGCAGGCCGAGAAAGACGCGGATGCCCGCGTTGCGGCGGTGCAGTTTGATGCAAAACTGGATTCTGCCATTGCTGCCGCGCATGGGCGCAGCGGCAAGGCCATCCGTGCCCTGCTCGATCTGGACACCCTGCGCGGCAGCAATGACCCTGACAAGGACATCCCCGCTGCACTGGCTGCCCTGCAGAAAGACAGCGGTTATATGTTCGACACCGGGGAAACCCCGCCGCCCTATGCTGTGGGCACTGGCCGCACCGCTATGACCGCCGACAACTCTGACAGTGCCCTGCGCAAAGCGATGGGCCTGCCGATGGAATAAGATAAGGAGTAAACCTATGAGCAACACTATCGAACTCGCAAAGTCTTTTGTCCCCAAGCTGGATGAGTGCTATCGACTGGCCTCGCTTACGAGCGTGCTGGACGGTGCGCCCGAACTTGCCAAGCAGGGCGCAAACGCCAACGAACTCATCATCCCCATGATGAGCATGGACGGTCTGGCCGACTACAGCCGCAACGGCGGTTATGTGCAGGGTGGCGTCACCATGACGAATGAGACGGTCAAGTGCAACTTTGACCGTGGCCGCCGCTTTGACGTGGACGTCATGGACGATCTGGAAACCGCTGGCCTTGCCTTTGGCCGTCTGTCCGCTCAGTTCATCCGTGACAAGGTCGTGCCCGAACTGGACGCCTTCCGCTTTGCGTCCTACTGCGGCATCAGCGGCGTCACGAAGAAGGAAGAGACGCTTGCCGATGGCGCAGCCACCGTCGCAGCGCTGAGTGCTGCTGTGACGGCGATGGACGATGAGGAAGTCACCGCCACCGGGCGCTACCTGTTCATCACGCCGACGCTGCTGCAGGGCATCAACGATATGGACACCACGAAGAGCAAGAAGGTTCTGGAAGGCTTCGAGCGGGTCATCAAGGTTCCCCAGCGCCGCTTCTACACGGCCATCAAGCAGCTTTCCGGCAAGACCGGGGAGGAAGCCGGCGGTTACACGAAGGCAGCCGGCGCGGCCAACATCAACTTCGCCATCGTCCAGAAGGATGCGCTCATCCAGTACACGAAGCACGCCGCCCCGAAGATCATCGCCCCGGAGAACAACCCGGACGCGGATGCCTATGTCTTCGGCTATCGCATGGTGGGCATCGCCAAGGCATACAAGAATATGCTGTCTGGCATGTACTTCAGCCACGACCAGGCGTAAGGAGGATTTACTATGGCTATTATCGGATACATCCCGCCCGCCGCCGAGCTGACCCCCGCGGTCAACGCGCAGCCTGTGCCGGACAATGCTCCGCCCGCCGAGGCGGCAGCGGAACTGCCGTTCCCCGAAGTGACGGATACTGCGGCGGAAGAAAAGCCCGCCAAGCGCACGAAGAGGGCGGCGGCCAAGGAGTAAACCCATGACGAGTTACGAGTTTTACGTCTGCAAATATGGCGGCAAGGCTGTCCAGCCGGACGAGTGGCAGACCGCCTATGCTGATGCCGACGCGCTGATTCGGCGATACGAGCGGCTGTACCGCGTGGAATATCCCACCGACAGCGCCCGCGACACGGCTGTGTGTGCCATTGCTGACGCCCAGCGCAGGTTTGCCGATGTACAGAGCGGTGCTGCGGCTGCTCCGGCCAGCGTTACGATTGGCAGCGTAAGCGAAAGCTACGCCGCCAACACGGCAGCAGCCATTGATGCGACACCCAAGGCACAGGCGGCAGAATACTATCGCATTCTGTGCTTGTATGCTGATGTGTACAGGGGGTGCAGCTGATGCGGTATGAGGGAGCGCTTCGTTCGCCGATCTATGACCTGTGCCGCCAGACCGTTACCGTGTACCATGCGTGTTATAATCCCTTCCGGGTGACGCGCTGCGTAATTCATGGCGCGTACTTTGAGCGTAAAACCGTGCAGACCGTTGATAAAAGCGGGGGCAAATCCTGCGACGAATTTTTGCTGGTAATTCCCAACAAAAACGCGCGGAGGGCTGCCCCCGCCCTTTTTAACGGCATCCCCGGCGTGTATGTGCTGGAATGCGGGGATCGCATTGTGGAGGGTGTTGGGGAAGAAATCACAACCCGCGAACAGTGGGGCAGCTTCGTCCCGGCCAACCGCCCCGGTGTGGTTACTGTAGACTGGGTGCGGGACATGGGCTGCCGCAATGTTTTGTACCATGTGGAGGCAGGCGGTAAGCAATGAGGGTCACGCTTGATTTTCCCGCTGCAGAAGAGATTTTGCAGGAAGTGGGACTGGATGAACAGGGTGATACGCAAATGTTCCACACCAAGAATGTGCTGCGGCGCATTCAAAAGTATATGCCCTACCGTACAGGCGCGACCATCAAGCTGACCGTCGCCCAGACCGACCCCCGCGTGCCGGAGATCGTCACCGAAGAGCCGCAGGCGGTTTATCTGTATAACGGCGTGAGCCGCAGCGGGAAGCCGCTGAACTATACAAAAACAAAGAATCCCCTTGCCGGAGGGCATTGGGATCGTGCGCTTGTGGCTGCCGAGGGTGATGCGCTGGCTGCCGATCTGGAACGCTATATTGGAAAGAGGTCTGGCGAATGAGTGAACTTGAGCAGGTCATCACATGGCTGCGCACCTATGAGGGGCATGACATCTTGAAGGATTGGCATGTCGACTACACCGACCAAGTGCCCAGCTGCGGCGCGGTCTTCCCGCAGGGGCTGCAGGAAATTGAACGCCGCACCTATATCACGGGCGCAGTCTGCGTCACAAATCAGAGCAACTTCGGTCTGTACTTTACTTTTGCCAAAAGTGCAGGCGATGATGAGGGCGCGAAGATCAACGCAGATTGGGTCAACGACTTCCAGCATTGGGTGCAGGAGCAGAGTACCCACGGCCTTGCTCCAAACTTTGGCGACGCCGAAGAGTCTGTCATCGCCCGCGCCCAGAACGGTGTGCTGTACGAAGCGGAGGCCGAAGGCACGGCGACTTATATGGTCGTGCTGAGCCTGCGCTACACAAAAACCTATGAATCGGAGGATTTTGCATGAAAATCGAACGCAAATATATGGCGCATTATCTGAATGCAACTTTTGCCGCAGATGATGGCACGGCCAGCTATGTGCGGCTGGGCAAAGATTTGGAGGAATACTCCCCGGAGTTGTCCGCCAACGTCGAAAAGAAAACCAACATTCTCGGCAACGAGACTGTCAGCATCGACAGCTACCAGAAGCAGGGCGAGGTCAGCCCTTACTACGCCGAGAAAGGCGACCCGCTGTTTGAGAAGCTGCAGAGCATTATCGACAACGATCTGGTTCTGGATGATCTGAAAACCGACATCGTGGAAGTCAAGCTGTGGGACGCCCAGAGCAGCGGCGCGTTCCCTGCGGTGCGGGAAGAGTGCTACATCGAGGTCAGCAGCTACGGCGGCGACACCACTGGTTATCAGATTCCGTTCAACGTGCATTATACTGGCGTTAAAACCAAAGGCACATTCAATCCCACCACCAAGGCGTTCACCGCCGAGGCGTGAAAGGAGCAGTCATCATGGAACTGGTTATTGATCGCGGCGTCAAAAGCTATGACGTGAAAGACGTCGACGGCACACTGCTGGGCGTCATCAAAATCAACCCTGCCGACATCGGCATTTCCGGGCGCTTCGTCTCGGCACGCAATGCCATCGCAGAACTGGCGGAGCAGGCCAAGCAGGACATGACACCTGAAAAGATTCTCGCAATGGATACGACCATCAAGGCCGAACTGAACAAGGTGTTTGGCAGTGATGTGTCCTCGGTTTTCTTTGGCGGACTTTCGGCGCTGGCTCTTGCCGATGACGGTGCTTTTGTCTTTGAAAAGGTGCTGGAAGCTGTTGCCCCTCTGGTGGAGGAGGCGCACAAGGCCGGAATCGCTGCCGCCGAAGCGCGGCTTAAAAAGCACACCGCTGTCTATGCCGACTTCAGCAAGGGGCTTGCCCCCGGTCAGCAGGCATGAGTGCATGGGAATTACCCACCACCGTCGAGGTGGCCGGGCGCAGCTTTGCGATCCGCTCGGATTTTCGCGCCGTACTGGATGCACTGGCTGCGCTGACTGACCCCGACCTGACACAGCAGGAGCAGTACGTTGCCTGCCTGCAAATTCTATATCCCCGCTGGAAAGAGCTGCCCGACGCAAACGCTGCGCTTCGGGCGGCTTTTACTTTTATCAACGAGGGAAAAGAAGACGAGAAGCAGGGCTTCCGCCCCCGGCTGGTGGACTGGGAGCAGGATGCTGCTCTGATCGCACCCGCTGTGGACAAAGTGCTGGGGTATAGCTGCCGCCGATGCGGGTATTTGCACTGGTGGGAATTTCTCGGTGCATTTCATGGCATCGGCGATGGCCTGTTTGCGCAGGTGGTGAACATCCGAAACAAGCGAGCACGCGGTAAAATGCTGGACAAATCCGAGCAGGAATTTGCCCGCGAGAACGCTGCCGTTATTAAAATCCATGCGGCAGAAAGTGCCGAGGATAAGGCCGAAAAGGAAAGGCTGTTGGATCTTCTGGGGAGGTGAAGCTATGGCATCAGTCGTTATCAATACGCGCTTTAATAACCGAAAGGCCGAGGCAGACTTAAAAGAGTTGCAGGCCAAGGCCAAAGAAACCGCGCGAGAAATCAATGCGGTGGAAAAGGGCCTCGGCTCGGCTACGACCAAACGGAATAAGCTGCGGGACGATTTGGAAGCCGCCCGCCAGAAAGCTGCCGAAACGGCTGCCGCTCTCGACGAAGTGAACGCTCGGCTGGATGCCGGACGCAAATCGAAGTTCGGCGTCACATCCAAGGGCGACGAAACGCTGAGCGACAAGCTGGCCGCAAAGTTGCAGCAGCAGGATACCGCTGTGCAGGCTGCCGCCGATGCCTACCACGCACAGGATGCCGCCGTGCAGGCACTGCAGCAACGGCACGCCGAACTGACTGCCCAGCTTGCACAGGAGAAGGATGAGGCGACCCGGCAGGCCGAGGCTGTTGCCAACGCCGCGCAGGCTGCACAAGCGGCGCAGGTGGATGTATCCAATGTGCAGCGTGCAGCGAATGCGATGGACGCCTTCGTCTCAAAGCTGTTCAACGCGGCATCAGTGAGTAAGATTCTGAAAAGGTCACTGTCCGCGATAGGCTCTATCAGCGGCAAGGCTTTTGATTTTGTGAAAAGCAAAGCCCAGAGTGTGCAGGAACGGCTGGCACAGGCTGCGCAGAGCACGGAACACTTCCGCAAGCGGCTGGCAGGGCTGGTGTCCGGCGCGTTGGTGTTCAATGTGCTTTCCTCCGGGCTCCGGACGCTGACGAACTGGATGGGGACGGCGCTGCTGTCTTCGTCCAGCCTGCGGACGGCGCTCGGCAACTTGCAGGGCGCAGCGGCCACGGCAGCCGCGCCCATCATTCAGATACTTACCCCCGCGCTGACTGCGCTGGCAAATGCGGCGGCGATGGTGTTCAGTTACATTGCGCGGCTGGTGGCGTTCTTTACCGGGCGCACAATCTCCGCCAGCGCCGGAGCAGCCAAGGCTATGAACGGCGTCGGATCGGCGGCGGGCAGCGCAGCGAAGAAGGTCAAGGACGCTAATGGTGAACTGGCCGCCTTTGACGAACTGAACGTGCTGAACAAGCAGCCCGACGATAGCAGCGGCGGGGGCGGTGGTGGAACAGACAGCATTACCCCGGACTTCGACTTTTCTGCGGAGAATCCATTCCTTGACAGCATTATGGATGCCATAGAGCAGGGCGACTGGTACAAGGTCGGGCAGCTGATCGGCGAGAAGCTGCGTGACAGTCTGAACACCATCCCATGGCCGGATATACAGGATAAGGCTGTGCAGTGGGCAACAAACATTGCCGACTGCATCAATGGTTTTATCGAAGTACCGGGCCTGTGGACTGCCATCGGACATACCATTGCACAAGGGCTGAACACAGCGTTGCTCTTTGCGGACACGCTGATGCAGCGCATCCACTGGGACAGTCTGGGCGCGGGCATTGCAGAGGGACTGACAACTGCCGTAACTGAACTGCGCTGGGACACGCTGGGGCGTGTGCTGACGGATGGGATGCGTGCGGCCATTCTGACGCTGTACAACTTTGTGCTGCATTACAGCGGCTGGACGGATTTAGGCAATGGCATTGCAACATGCATCAATTCTGCCATCTCCAATATTCCGTGGCTGGAAGCTGGACTGGGTGCGGGCGGCTTTGCCATCGGCCTGCTGAACGCGCTGATCGCGGCGGTGCAGGGCACAAACTGGAATGACCTCGGACACAATATCGTGACGATGATTGCCGCGATTGACTGGCCGGGGCTGTTCTCTGCGTTGAGCACGCTGGCATTGGATGTGCTGCAGGCCATCAACACGATTCTCGGTCAAGTTGACTGGGACGCTGTCGGCAGCAAAATCATGGAGTGCTTGCAGGCAGTAGACTGGGTCGGTATTCTGGCGCAGGTTGCCGAACTCATTTCCAACTGCTGGCCGCTTCTTATGGCGGCGCTGGCCGTGAGCCTGCTGCCTGTGATTGGCGCGTTTATTCTTGACACGGTGCTTCCTGCTATTTTGAGCGGCCTCGGCTCGCTGATCGTCACGGTCATCTCGGCCATCGGTGCATGGCCTGTTCTGCTGCTGGCGGTGCTGGCCTCTATCGCGGCGGTCATCATCAATTATCTTGTGACCCACTGGGACGAAATCAAACAGAACTTTTCACAGACACTTGCCGATCTGGCACAGGCGCTGAACACTGCCGGAGAGAATCTGCAGCACATCTGGGATACTCTGTGGCTGACGATAAAGCTGCTCGGCCTGCAAATCTGGGAGAGCATCACCACAGGCTGGAACAATTTCTGGAAAGGGATTGACCTCGCCTTACGCATGGCAGGCGCGGCGCTGCAAGCAGCGTGGTCGGCCTGCTGGCTGATTATCAAGCTGGCGGCTATGCAGATTTGGGAGGACGTCACCGCCGCATGGAGCAATTTCTGGAAGGGTCTTTCCCTGCTCCTGTCGATGGCAGGGGCGGCGCTGAACGCTGTCTGGACTGCCGCGTGGTCGGCGCTGGCTGATACGGTATCCTCTATTTGGGACGGCATTACCTCTGTGGTGCGCGGCGCGGTCAACGGCATCGTCCGCATCATAAACGGCATGATTTCGGCGATTGTTGGCGGCATGAACGCTGTCATCGGTCTGCTGAACGGCTTCAGTTTTGATGTGCCCGAATTTGCACAGGATGCACTGGGCACGGCTAAGGTTGGATTCAACATCGACCCCATCACCGCACCGCAAATTCCCTATCTGGCACAGGGCGCAGTCATTCCGGCAAATCACGAATTTCTCGCTGTGCTGGGCGACCAGACAAACGGCACGAACGTGGAAGCACCTCTTGAAACAATCCAGCAGGCGCTGGCCGAGGTGTTGGCCGAGTGGGGCGGGCAGGACATTACGATCCGCTTTGCCGCCAGCGGCGGTTTGGAACAGCTTGTGCGCCTGCTGATGCCCTACATCGACAAAGAAAAAGCCCGCCGTGGTGCGCGGCTTGTGGTGGGAGGAAACTGATGATCGTAATTGACGGCGAACAATTCAAAATCGACGTGCTAAGCGTAAAGCGCAGCGCGGATTTTCTGGATAAATACGCGGAGCGCCTCGCCAACGGCCACCTTAGGCGCGAGCTGATTGGCGTGTACTTCAACTACAAGCTGCAATTTGGGCCGGGGCTGGATCGCAAGGAGTACGCCCGACTGTGGGACAAGCTGACGGAGCCTGTGGAGTTCCATGAGGTTACAGTGCCAGATGAAGACGGCAACTATACCTTTACAGCTTACTTTTCCAATGTCGGCGACGAATTGCTGCGGAAAAAGGCTGAAAAAAACTACTGGAAGAATCTGACCGCGAATTTTATTGCCCAGAAGCCTGCAAGGACATAAAGGAGGCGAACGACCATGAACACAAGCACCCGCGTGGAGTTCGGCCTGTACGATGTCACTGCGCGGAGCGACAGCGCCCCCGTCACGGAGGATGCAAAGGATTTTTGCAATTTAAGCAAGGATTTACTGTTGGAATCCGTGCCGAATCAGAACAAGTACGGCACGCTGGAAACGCGGCAATGGCTCATGGACGGCAGCTTCCTGTTTTTTCCCGAAACGCCTCGGCAGTATTTCTGGGGCTTTTGGAGCACGGAACAGTCGAACGGAAACGGTGCTTTTGCCAATCCGCCCGTGCTGAATATCCGCTTCGACAAGAATCACAGTAGCAGCGGTCTGACACTGCATTTCTACTCCCCGACAGATGACTGGGCGAGCAAGGTCAAAATTCAGTGGTACGATGCCAACGATGGCCTTTTGGCCGTAACCATGTTCACTCCGGACGCCGTGGACTACTACTGCGCCCACAAGGTGGAGAACTATCGCCGCATCCAACTGATGTTTTTGGAGACGAACAAGCCGGGGCGGTATTTGAAGCTGGCCGGGATTGACTATGGTGTGTATCTGCACTTCTCCGGAGAGGAGATCATCAAGGCTCATGTGTTGGAGGAATGTGACCCGCTGAGCGCAGAGGTCAGCATAAACACACTGAACCTAACGCTCTTCAATCAAGAGGGCCGCTTCTCCATCTTAAACCCGGAGGGCTATTTTGATGTGCTGCAGCACCGCCAGAAGCTGACTGTGTGGGAGGATGTGCGCCGAAGCGCCCACGATACGAGCACGACAAGCTACTGCATGGGCACGTTCTATCTGGACGACTGGTCGAACGAGGATGACACACTGGCCGATTTTACGGCAATCGACACCATCGGCCTGCTTGATGGCTCTCCATTTGACGGCGGAGTGTATGACACCCATGTGGCGTCGCTGGCAGCAGAAATCCTAAGCGGCTATCCTTACACACTGGACACCGTTCTGGGCGAAGAACGGATACAGGGTTACATCCCTGCCGGAACACGGCGCGAAGCGCTGCAGCAGCTTGCCTTCGCCATTGGCGCGGTGGTGGACTGCAGCCGAGGCGAAATCATCCGAATCGTGCCCGCTCCGCAGCGTGCCAGTGGTCTGATTGGAACAGATCGCCGCCTGCAGGACGGCAGCAAAGTCACGCTCCTTACGCTTGTAACTGCGGTGTCGGTGACAGCGCACCGTTATATCCCCGGTGAGGCGTCGGAGGAACTGTACAAAGACACCCTTGAACCGGGCACTTACCGTGTGACCTTTGATGCTCCGGCAGTGGCCGACAGTCTGGCCGTCAGGGGCGCAGAGCTGAGCGAACGAGGCGTGAACCACTGCACGCTGACCGTGAGCAAGGCTGCCGAAGTCTGCGTGACCGGGCGCAAGTACAGTGACAGCGCTACCGTCCTGCGGCGAGAAGCCTCAAATCTGCCGTCAAACGCGCAGGGCAATGAAGTGTCCGTGCCGGACGCGACCCTTGTAAGCCCGGACAGGGCTGCCGCAGTGGCCGCTCGCGTGCTGGACTACTACGCCCAGCGCTATGAGCAGACCTTCCGCATGGTCGCCGGGGATGAGAAGCTGGCTGACCGTCTGATCGTGGAGAGTTTCGGCGGTGAAATGGTGCGCGGTGTTGTTACGAAGTTGGAATTTGATTTGACTGGCGGCTTTCTGGCCGACGCGAAGATTGTGGGCCGTAAGCTGTCCAACAATGCCGCAGCCTATGCGGGTGAAGAAATCCACGCAGGCGAAAGGAGTTTCATCTAATGTGGCAGACGCCTGTTTATGACCGAACTGCCGCCGATGTAGCAGCAGGAGCGGAAAAGTGTTATATCACGGCAGAACTGCTAAATCGCATCGAGGGCAACACCGCCCACATGGCGCGGCTTCTGGGCGTAGAGATCGACACCCGCACATGGACGTCGCTGGGGCTGCTGACCCGCGCTCAGATGCAGCGTATTTTGGACAACCTCGCCACTGTGCGGGCTGCATACTACACGCTGCCCGGTACACCGAACATTCCCACAGCGCCGAGCACGCTGTACAGCGCCATCAATGACATGGAGCAGGTGTTGTGGAGTCTGCACGAACTGTGGCAGCGCAATAGTGTAAAGCGGTATGCCGGAGAAATTTGCGCCGGACAAGAGATTGGAGTGATTTAATGTTTGAGAAGAAAGTGTGGAATGACCGCCAGAGCGAGCATCCTGCCCGCCGCAGGTTGACTCCTACGGAAAACGACAATGAGTATGAAATCTCCCGCGCAGAAGGCCTTGTCATGGAAGAGGGCGACGCCTTTGATGCCGCCACTATGAACGATCTGGAAAACCGCGTAGCAAAAGCCTTTGCAGAATATGATCCTGCGGAACTCGGTGCTGTCAACGTGACAGTGCAGCTGTATACCTGTAAAAAAGAGGGGAAAGTATATCAGCTGACTGGATCGGGCGCTGTTGGACGCTGCAAAATTCCTGCCGCATGGGCCAGCGGTGACACATGGACGGTTAACGGCACGACAGTGCCCGCCTATTGCGGTGCGGATGCCGTGGATGGTGACACTATTGTGGCCGGGCGCTGGGTGCTGTTCACATTTGACGGCGCACAGCTAAATTTTAACGGCGGCGGTGGATTATCCAACGGCAAGCTGGCACGGGCCACCGCCAGCGAGGCGCAAGTGCTGGCAGGTGCGCCATTTTACGCGGGAAACAAGACCCTTAAAATAGGCATGATGCGCAACCACGGCAGCTGGCCCGATGCCGACAAGCTGACCATCGAGAGCGGCAAGCTCAAGATGTACAAGCAGGACGGCTACACCGAGGGAGGTCTCGGCGTGGCGGCAACCAACCTCGGCAACGCACAGGCCGAGCATCTGTTGAGCGGCGTGAGCGCATCCAGCCAAAACGGTCTGGGATTCGGCGGTAGCATGCCGGACCGCAGCGGATGGAGCGCAACGATTACGCCGGGTGGTGTGGTAACTATCCCGGAAGGATACCATGCAGGGGGCGGAATGGTATCGGCGAAGGGCATCCAAGTGACAGAGGTATGGCAAAGCTGCCATAGAGGGCAAAACCTCTTCAATTTCAGTGGCGGTACACTGGTTGGCGTTCAATATGCCGGGAGTCAGTATGCCTCTGACAACATTTTGCAGGGCGCGGGCATAAACAGCGGGAGCCAGTATTGGGCGCAATGCGCGTCCGATGCGAGCGTTCGCTTTATTCTTGCCTATTATTGATAAGAGGTGAAACCATGGCAGAACCAATCGTAATCAACGCCGAGACACGAGAAATTACAGTGCCCGAGAGCGAGCGCTCCTTCGGCGTGGCCGGTGAGCATAATGTGGCCCGGAAGCATTTCCGCATCAACGGCAGAATCGTGGACGGAAACGACCTCGCTGTGGGCTTTGCATGGAAGGTCTGCACCGAAAACTCGGCCAAGCAGCCGAACGAGTACCCCATCGACAGCATCATCGCTGACAGCGATGGTATCGAGTTTGACTGGCTGGTCGGCAAGGGCGCCCTCACATACAAAGGCAGCCTCAAGTTTGCGGTCTGCGCCAAGCAGGTCAACGGCGAGGGCAAGGTACAGCACGAGTGGCACAGTCGCATCGGAACGGGCACGGTCTACGACGGCATCGAGGCCAGCGCCGAGGATATCGGCGGGTTTGACCTCCGAGCCTACATCCAGCAGACCGCTGCCGAAGTCAGGCAGGCGGTGCAGGACGCGGCGGCCAGCGCTAAAAATGCAGAGACGCAGGCCAGCGATGCAAACAAGGCTGCAAAGTCTGCCGCCGACAACGCTACGGCCGCCAAGAAATCGGCAGACGATGCAGCAGCTGCCGCCAAAACGGCAGGCGATGCGGCAACTAAGGTTATCGAGGAGGGCGTAGCCGAGAAATTGACGGAGATGCAAAACATCCAGAAGGACGTCTCGACCAAAGCCCAGACAGCCGAAACGGCGGCAAAAAATGCGGGCACCGCCAAAACTGCGGCGCAAAACGCGCAGAATGCTGCCGAGAAGAGCGCGGGCAACGCAGCCAACAGCGAATCGGCAGCCAAGACCTCTGCGGAGCAGGCTGCCGCCGCCCGCGATACGGCGCAGGAACTGGCTGGCCGCGTGACAGTGGACGACACGCTGAGCGATGCCAGCGCCAGCCCTGTCCAGAATAAGGTGATCTTCGCGGCACTTGCCAAAAAGCAGGATGTGCAGCGCGTCACTTTCGTAATCAACGACACTGACGGCGGCTTGGATGCCGTCGTGGCCGACTAATTTAAACACCGTTTAAAGGAGTTTTTATCATGGCAGAAACTGTTAATCTTCCCCGCGACAGCACGCTGCGGGAACTCGTGGCCGTGCAGAAAGCCAGCATCATTGCCAGCGGAAACACGGCGGCCATTGACCGCCTTTATGGCAGCCTTGTTCGCGCGGCCAAAAGCGTTGAGGAAGTCAACACACTCTTCGTGGACTGGTGGAACATCTGCTGGAAGGAGGGCGTGACGACGCGCAATGAACTGTGCGAGCGCTGGTTCGGCACGGTGCTGGACGACAACCGCGTGCATGGCACGAAAGAACCTCTGTTTGCTACCAGTCAGAGCGCCATCGGCGAGGCAACCGATGACAGCGTCGGACTTGTCTGCACGCCCAGCACCGAGGCTGCGGCCAACCGTGACGACTTCGCCAAACTGCCGCAGTTCTGGGCACTGGAAGTCGCCGCCGAGAAAAATGCGGACGGCACGCACACGATCTATGCTGTCGAGTTCATCGATAGCTATGACGATGTGCGCCGGAGCAAGCACCTGTGCTGGGTGCTGCAGAAGAACACCTACACGAAAGAATGGGATGAGGGCGGTTACCGCTATTTCAAAATGCGCTGCCATCCCAGTACCGGGTATGAAACATGGCCGCAGGGCACGGATAAAAACGGCACTGTCTACGGCTACATTGCAAACCCGAAGTATGCTGCCGGATTTGACAGCGACGGCCTCATCGGCTGCGGCAGTGGCCGCCCGCCCATCAACTATTCCAGCCACAGCGACAATGTGGGTCTGTGGCGCAAGCGCGGCGCACAGTATGCGGGCGCATCCGGCAGACTGCTCAAATGGCAACTTGCCATGATCCGGCTGAAATACGCCCGCAAGGGCAACAGCGGTACGATTGAGGGCTGCACCGGGTACAATTATCAGTATACTGCGGCTGCCGGAGAATCCGGCGTGAAGCGTGTCCTGCTGACGGCAGCGCAGGCGGCCAACCTGTTTGTCGGGTCGAGCGTCATTATCGGCGATAAGGGTACAGGCACGAGCGCGGATCGCGGCGTTGCCAGCATGTACAAGCTGGCGAAAAACAAACGCATTGCCAGTATCACGGATGTCACCATCGGCGGCACAGCCTACAAGGCGGTCAACATCGAGACGGACACCGCCTTTGACACCGAAGCAGGCGTCACCTACATCTCCACGATGCCCTATTGGAGCGGCTGGAACGATACTGTGCAGGGCTATGATGGCAGCCGATACAGCCCGACAAGTGGCAAGGAACCGGGCCTTATCCAGCGCACGGAGTTCCAAAATGGCTCGTATCTGATCCTCGCGGATGAGTTCATGCAGTGGGGCAAAGATGCTGACGGAAATTATACCCTTGACCTGTATACCTGCCACGACCAGAGCAAGGTCACGACAGGCTCTATCACGGCAGACTACACGAAGCAGGAGGACTTGACGCTGACTTTTGCCGCCAGTGAAAAAGACGGCTGGCGGTATATCGAGGATACCGCTGTAAGCAAGGATAAAGGCGTTCTGTGGCCTGCTAAAGTATCTACTACGGCAGGCAGTGGAACAGGTGTTAAGGCAGGCTTTTATGTGGGGCTTGCAACCTCCGGCGTGCGGGCCTCGTGGCGTTGCTGCAACCTTAATAACAATGGCAATGCCTCGCTCGCGGCGGCTAATTCTAACAATACAACGGGCAATAGGAATTGGAATGGCTCGGCTGGCGTGGCTGATTTGTCGATTACACCATACATTATATACTGCACCGTATAATCCGCCCATATCGGGAAAATTGTGTTTGAAACCAGCGGGGGCTAGTAGCGAGAGCGGACGCCGCCGACGACACAAATCAAAGGAGGATTTACTGGTGAAAACGTACTGCAAGCCAGCAGAGGTGAACATCGAAAACCTTGATTTTATCAAGGAGCAGGTGCATCTGTGCTTCACTGGCAAGCGGTCAAAGAGAAGATTCCAAAATTTATTAGTATCTACCGGGAAAATCACGCGGGCCGAACTGCGTGAAGAAATCCGAAATTGTACTTGCAACAAAAGCCTAACGGCCATTGACGCCGTGGCCGAGCAGGCTCATGCCGACATTCTGGCGCGCAGCGTTTCGTTTGAGCCTGTGCGTCAGTTCCAACTGCGGGAAAACGGGAAGCTGCGCAACATCTGCGAGGAAAGTCCGTGGCAGCAGATTTTTGAATATATTGCAAAGGGAGCGCTCGACCCGCTCTTCCGCGCAAAGCTGCTGCCGATCCAGTATGGAAGTCTGCCTGGAAAGGGACAGATTGCCGGGAAGCGGCAGAACGAACGCATCCTTCGCCGGATGCTCCATAACAAGACCGATGCCGCAAAATGCGACGTTAAAAAGGCTTATCCTTCCACGACAGTCGAATGCGTTATGAATCTTCTGCGCCGCGACATCGGAAAGAATAAGCCCTTGCTGTGGCTTGTGGAGGCCGTCATGGCAAACTACCCGGACGGCGTTCTGCTAATTGGCGGGTATCTGCCTTGCTGGCTGTTCAATTATGTTATGAGTTATGTGCTGCGGTACATCCTCTCCCATCGCAAGGTGCGGCGTGGGAAGTCGTTCAAGATGATCCTTGCCATCTGCTGCTATGCCGACGACATCACTGTGTATGGGCGCATATCCAACCTTACAAAAGTGATGAAGGACACCACCAGATGGGCAAAGGAGACGCTGGGGCTGACAATCAAGAGTGCGTGGGATATTATCCACTTTGCGTCCTTTGATGCCGAGCGCCAACAGAACAAGCGCCGCAAGGCTGGCAGCCATCAGCGCACGCCGGGTCTTGATATGATGGGCTATGTGGTACGCCGCACTTATACCATCATCCGAGGCCGCAACTTTGTCAAACTGCGGCGGGCAATCCTGCGTGCCCAGCGCGATCTGGACGCTTTGGGGTATGTGCCGTGGTGGAGAGCGCAGCGCATTATGAGCCAGTGGGGCGAAATCAAGCACAGCGACAGCCGGGGCTTTTGCCAGAAGTACAACGTCTATAAAATTATCCGCGCCGCGAAACGTTCTGTATCGTGGCATAGTAAACAGTTACTGTTAAAGGAGCAAGCGCATGGAGCAGTATGTTAAAAAGCCCGCTGCCGTGCAGGTGTTCGCGCTGAATGGCGCGACGGACATTATCCTGCGCAAGGATATTGCGTCCGAGAAAATCACCGACGAAGAGGGCAACAAGCAGACGGTCTGGAACTGCGAGGAGCGCCAGATTCGCGTTGCGTCCGCAGTCACCGAGGAAGAAGTCACGGCGGACTTCGATTCGTGGTGGGACTATCAGCCGCCGCGCGAGGCTGAGCCTGTGACTGCCTCTGACCGTCTGGATGCCCTTGAGGCAGCCGTTTATGATTTGGCGGAGGTGGTATACAATGGCTAAATTTTACGCGACACAAATCCGCATGGGCCGCACGACGCTGGAACAAGTTCCTGCCGTCTGGCGGAAAAAAACGGCGGCTTTGCTGTAAATCATGTATCCGCGAGCACCCTGCAAGGGGTGCTCTTTTCTTTGCACAAAAATGAGGTACACCCTATGGGGAAAAGTATTTTTGATGGCCGCGTGCAGATCAAGTACAGCTATGGCTGTTACGGCATGACGCGCGGCGGTGGCAAGACGTGGCACGGCGGCATGGACATCGTGGGCGTCGACAGCGACGTTATCCTCATGCCGTACTATGAGATGCCCGACGGCACGCAGAAGCCTATCAAAGGCCGTGTGACGCGGGCGCGTATCGTGACCGACCATTCCGACAGAACGTGGGAGTGGGGGTATTATGTTTGTGTCCAGCTTGATGCCGACCAGACCCCCGATGCTGTCAATTTCATGTACTTCTGCCATTGCTCCCGCTTGCTTGTCGATGTTGGTGATCGCGTCATCAGTGGCCAGCAGCTTGCCATCATGGGCGAGACAGGTAATGCCAAGGGTACGCACCCGCACTGCCATTTTGAGGTGCGGGCCACGGCCAGCAGCAAGGGCCTTGACCCTTCGGCCTATGCAGCCATCCCCAACAACGCAGGCATCTATGGCACTGCTCCGGCAACGGAAAAGCCTGTCGAAGTTCCTGTCAGCAGCAATGAGAAAGCTGCAGTGTCTGCTTTGCAAAACATCACTGTTGGCCCTGTCAGTAGCGGTGACGCTGCCGCAGTCGTTGCGGTCTGCAAGGAACACGGCACGGTGGCAGACAGCTACACAAACGCCGAAAATCACTTGCAGATCATCTGCATCCGCAGCGTGGTGCAGGCTGTTGCAGACGCTGTGCTGGCGGTTTGCAAGGAACGCAAGCTGACTGACGCAAAACTCTACACGAGTCACTGGGCATAAAGGAGGTCTTTTATGAAGCAACTTTTGGAAGCCCTCACGGCGCTGTTGAAGGTGAAAACCATCGTCACGCTGGTTATTATCGCAGTGCTGGCCGCGCTGTCCCTCAACGGAAGTGTCGAGCCGGACAAGTTCCTCACAATCGCAACAATGGTTGTTGCGTTCTATTTTGGAACGCAGAATGAAAAAAAGTCGTAGTTCCCCATGAAATCACCTTTTCGCCCCAGAAAGGATGATTTGCATGAATAGTTTTATCGGATGGATCGGCGGCAAGCGTGCCCTGCGCAATGAAATTCTGCAGCGTATGCCTGCGGACATTGGACGTTATATTGAGGTGTTCGGCGGCGCAGGCTGGGTACTGTTTGGCCGTGAGCCGAGCAGCAAAGTCATGGAAGTGTTCAATGACTATGACGCGGAACTTGTCAACATCTACCGCTGCATCAAGTACCACCCGGACGCCCTGCAGCATGAACTTGATATGCTCCCAGATGCGCGGGAAGTGTTCTTTGACTGTCTGGCACAGGAGCAGGTGCGCGGGTTGACTGACATACAGCGAGCGGCACGCAGCCTATACCTTATTAAGGCCAGCTTTGGAACAGACCGCCACACATTTGCAACTGCTCCGAAAGGCGTCTGCAACATTTCTGCATCGTTCCCTGCAGTGCAGGAACGGCTTCGCCGGGTCATAATTGAAAACCTTGACTTTGAGCATCTGATTAAAACCTATGACCGGGAAAACGCGCTGTTTTATTGCGATCCGCCATATTTTGAAACCGAAAAATACTACCGCGCCCGCTTTCAAGAAAGCGACCACAAACGGCTGGCCGACGTGCTTCACAGCATCAAGGGCCGCTTCCTGCTGTCCTACAATGATTGCCCACAGGTGCGGGAGTTGTATGCCGACTGCATTATTGAGCCTGTTTCGCGGCGTAATACGCTGTCTGCGCAAAGTGTGGACGGCTACAAAGAAGTCCTTGTTCGCAACTATGAATTGTAACGGAAAGCGTTATATCCTACCAAAATGAAGACGCCCCACTAAGGATTATTTTAGAATGGTCGCAGGGGCGATAAGGTGATAAAAAATCATCTCTCCCGCTTGTTAGGTGAAAGACGCTGGACACAGGCGCGACTTGCACGAGAAACAGGCATCCGTCCGTCGACCATTTCCGCCTACTATAACGAACTGGCGGAGCGCATCAGTTACGAGCACATGGATCGCATTTGCGAAGCTCTCGACTGTGATGTAAGTGATCTTCTGGAACGAGTGCCTTCTCGGCAGCGCAAAACGGGCAAAGACCTAATCTTAGAACAGCACGGAAACCGAAAAACTAAACAATAAGCGGGAAACAAAAAAAGGCGTTTTAGAGGTATTTAAACACTTCTAAAACGCCTTTTTTTGTTTCTCAAATTGAGCGGAAATCCCGCTATTTCTTTTTCATTTTAAAATCAAAGTCTTTTCAATTTTTTTGCAAAGCAACAACAGCGCCATGCCGATAACGGCAAAAACGCCGAGCCAGTCATAGTAGACTGTGAACATCTGCGAGAAAGTAAAATCCGGGAAGCTGCGCGCCTGCAGCCAGACCAGCACAAACTCCGTCAAAAATGTGAACGCGGCCCACACAGCCAGCCGCAGACGCTTATGATTGTACAGCGCATACAGAACAATGCCGCCAAAGAAATAGTACCAGCCGCCATCGGTGATGCCCGACCACATGGGAAACGGTGCCGTGATAAGCCACGCCAACACGGTGGAGCCGATCGGCGCGTCCTGAATTTTGGGAAAAAGCATCAGCAGCGCTGCGATGCAAAACGGCCAGAGAATCGGCATGGCAGCAGCCAGTGCGCCCCGTACAAACCGGCGCTGACGCAGCCAGTCGATGCCCTGCCAGATGATGCAGAGCAGCATGAACTGCTGAAAAATCGCGTTCATCGGGTAGAAGCCGTCCCCGCGGCGAAAGGCCCCTGCATAGAGCATGAAAAATTCCACCGTGCCCATCGCAGTACCGATGGCCCAGATGCGCAGAAAGTAGCGCCTGCGGTCATGGGTGTGGGCGAAGCCCTCCACGGTGCAGAACAAAAACAGCGGTGCGGACAGCCGCGCCAGCATACTGAACCATTCCGGCACAACGCCCGTAAATTCAAAAAAGTAGTGAATGTGATCCATCACCATGAGCACCAGCGCAATGGTTTTAAGCGCTGTGCCGGTCAGACCGAATTTTTGCTTTGTCATAATAATAACCCCTTTACATTGTTGTTGTAAACAGTGTAACAGGGGTTTATGTAGAAATTATAAGTGTTTGAAAATCAGCTGTGCCTCAAAGGCAGATTTGCCTTCCCGTTCGCCATCAAAATAGAAGGTGTCCTCTGCCGGTCCGGCACGGCGCAGGGTGAAGCTCTCGCCGCGGGGTACCTCGCGGTGGTAGCTGATGATGAAATCCGAAATCTGCGCACTGTCCCAGACCTGCCACGGTACGGCGTCGCAGACAATGTCGGCATAGCGGGTGTTGTTGAGGTGGCCGTTCATGTCGCAGCGGGAGTAGGCCGCGGTCTGCGTGCCCAGCGTCTCGCAGTCCTCGGGCGCAACGCGGGGCAGGCGCATCGGCAGCTCAAGGGGCACATCCTCGGCCCACAGGTCGGCAAACTGCTCCGGGTGCTTGCGCAGGATCATACGCTTTTCGGTATCAATGAGTACCCAGCGGCTGTCCATTGTGGCGACCTCTGCCCCGTCGGCATCGTAAAAATGAGTGATGCGCTTGTTGATGGCGCGCTTGCAGCGCTCGGGCTGGGTGACAAGGGTCAGTTCCTCGTCCACACGGGGCAGCCGTGTGACGTGCAGGGCCAGCTTGGCCAGCACATAGGCGGTGTGGGTCTTGCGGTACAGGGCATCGTCCAGCCCTACGGCCTCGGCATGGGCGGTAGCAACCTGCTGGGCATAGCGCAGCAGCGCCCCCAGCTTGACATGGCCGAGATGGTCGCCGTCCGTGCGGTAGACGGTAAATTTTTGGGTGTAGGTTATGAGCTTTTCGGGCATAAGGAAGCCCTCCTTGATGGATTTTGAATTGATTCGCCAAGCAGAGTATAGCACAAATGTTGGAAAAATGCAAAGGCGGGGGCTTTTTGGGCTGGTCGTAGGGGCTGATGCTTGCATCGGCCTGCGGAGGGGTCAAGACCCCTCCCTACAAATCGAACTATAAAAGGGGGCACTGACGTTAAGCTGCGGGCCGGGCATGCCCGGCCCCTACAGGGCGGCAAACAAAAATGCTGCACACGTAAAACGGTGTGCAGCCTGAAACTGTTTAATAGTTATCGCGGGATTTTTTGCGGAGCTTGCGCCAGATATTGAATGCAGAGATAGCGATGGCCAGAAGCAGCAGGGCAAGAACCATCCAGCCGCTGCCGCCCTCCTCATAGCTCTTCATCTCGCTCCACTGGGCATCCATGGCGGCGTTGATGTCGTCGGGCAGAGTTTCAAAGACTTCCGCCTTGTCCAGAACCTCCGCGCCCGGGTAGGCAATTTCGCTGTACTTCAAATCGTCGTCCAGCATCTCCCACACGGCGGTGATGGGGGTGGAATAGCCGATGAAGTCCGCGTTGGCAAGGCCGACGTCCGGCTCACACAGGTAGTTGATGAACATTTCGGCGGCCTCCCGGTGTTTGGCGTTGGCCGGAATGCACATGCTGTCGATGAAGAAGTTGACGCCTTCCTCCGGGTGGACGAAAGCAAGGTCTGGGTTTTCGTCGATCATCGTGATGGCATCGCCCGCATAGTAGGGCGCCATGGCGGCCTCGCCACCCTCCATCTTGTCAAAGACCTCGTCCATGACGTAGGCTTGCACGATGTTCTTCTGGGCCTTCAGCGCGTCGGTGATGGCGGTGATCTCGTCAACGGATTGCGGATTCATCGACAGACCAATCGTCTTGGCTGCAATCGCGTAAGCGTCGCGGGAATTGTTGAACATCAGCACATTGTTTGTGTACGCAACATCCCACATGTCCGCCCATTTCGTGGGCGGCTCCTCGACCATCGTCGTGTTGTAGATCAGGCCCGTTGTGCCCCACATGTAGGGCACGCTGTACTTGTTGCCGGGGTCGAAGCTGCGGTCCAGATACGTTTCACCGATGCCGGCAAAGTTCGGAATGTTGTCCATGTTCAGCTTGGACAGCATACCCTCCTTGGCCATCTTGCCCACCATGTAATCCGATGGGAAGATGACATCATAGGATACGCCGCCGGATTTCAGCTTGGCGTAGAGGCTCTCGTTGGAGTCGTAGGTCGTGTAATTGACCTTGATGCCGGTCAGCTCCTCGAATGCGGACAGAACGTTGATGCTCTCGTCAGAACCGTCGGAGATGTACAGGCCGTTGTTGTAGACATTCAGCGTGATATGGTCGTTGGCAAAGCGCTTCCAATCGTAGTCGCCGGAGACGGAAATATCCTCGTTGACCTCGATGTCATCGGCGGCCAGCACCGGCGCGGCGCTCATCATGGTGACAGTCAGTGCAGCCAGCGCTGCAGCGGAAAACTTTTTCAGCTTCATCTTCAGCGCCCCCCTTCGTCCAGCATGGCTTTGCGGATGGCCTTCTGGTTGCGGCGGTAGGCGCGGGAGTCTGCGGCGTTGGAAATCAGGATGATTGCCAGAATGACGCAGAATATGACTGCAGACAGCGCGTTGATCTCGGGGCTGACCTTCTTGCGGGTCATCGAGTAGATGGCGATAGGCAGTGTCTGCATCGTGCCGGAGTTGAAGTAGGAAATCATGAAGTCATCAATAGAGTAGGTCAGGCAGATGAGGAATGCCGACAAAATGGCCGGGGACAGCTGCGGCATGATGACTTTGGTGAAAGCCTGGCGCGGTGTGCAGCCCAGATCCAGCGCTGCATTGTACAGGCTGGGGTCGAGCTGGCGCAGCTTGGGGCCTACATTAAAGATAACATACGGGATATTGAAGGTGATGTGCGCAATCAGCAGCGTCGGCCAGCCGAAGATGCCGCTCTCGCCGCCGATGCCGAAGTTCTGCGCCATGACGAAGAGAAGCATCAGTGAGACACCGGTGATGATCTCCGGATTGACGACAGGCACATAGCTGATGTTATTGATGATGAGCTGGCTTTTGCGGGACATCGAGTTGATGCCAAGGGTCGCCAGCGTGCCCAGCACCGTGGCGATAATGCTGGACACCAGCGCCAGCACAAGGCTCAGACCCAGCGCGGACAAAATCATCTCGTTGTGGAACAGGCTTTTGTACCAGCCGAGGGTGAAGCCCGTAAAGTTCGAGCGGGATTTGCTCTCATTGAAGCTGAACGCAATCATGACCGCGATGGGCAGATACATGAAGCAGAACACCAGAATGACGTAGGTGCGCATGAGCAATGCGGAATGTTTTTTTGCCATATCACATCACTCCTTCCATCTCGGACTCGTCAAAGCTCGAAGTGAAGCTCATGCAGAGCAGGACAATGACCATCAGCACCAGGCTCATGGCGGAGCCGAGGTTCAGATTGTAGGAGTTGCCAAGGAACTGCAGCTCGATCAAATCGCCGATCAGCAGGTTGGAGCCGCCGCCCAGCATACGGCTGATAATAAAAGTAGAGACTGCGGGCACAAACACCTGCGTGATGCCGGTGGCAATGCCGGGGCCGGTCAGCGGGACGAGCACCCGAAACAGAATATGCCAGACGTTGCAGCCCAGATCCTGCGCGGCCTCAATGATGGAATCATCGATTTTTGTCATGGCCGTGTAGATGGGCAAAATCATAAACGGCAGGTAGTTGTACACCATGCCCAGCACAACCGCACCTGAGGTGTTGATCATGTTGAAGGGGCCGAGGCCGAACAAACCGAAGAATTTGTTGATAAGGCCGTTTTTCTCCAGCAGTGTCATCCAGGCGTAGGTGCGCAGCAGGAAGTTCATCCACATGGGCAGCATAATGAGCATCAGCATAATGTGCTGCTTGTTGGCGCGCAGGCGGGAGAGAAAATACCCCACCGGAAACGCCATGACTAGGCAGATCACGGTAGAGATCGCGGCCAAAATCAGGCTGCGGGCAAACACGCTGGAATATCGCCCGATCTGGGTGAGGTTGTCGAAGGTGAACTGGCCGTCCGCGTTCGTCATGGCGTACCAGATGACGATGAAAAGCGGTACGACTGTGAAAATGGCCATCCAGACCAGATACGGCCCGGCCAGCCAGCGGGAGGATTTGGATTTGAGCATGGATCACACCTCCGAACGCTTCATGATATGAATTTCGTCCGGGCCGATGTTCATGCCGATAAGCTCGCCGGGCTGGCTGGCCTGGGTGGAATGGATGATCCACTCATAGCCTTCCACATCGACGTGCATTTCAAAGTGAACGCCCTTGAAGATGACCTCGCGCACAAGGCCGGTCAGCATACCGACAGAGGGCGGCACAATCTGCACGTCCTCCGGGCGGATGACGACCTGAACAGGCTCGTTGACTTTAAAGCCGCGATCCACGCAGGTGAAATCATGGCCGCCGAAGTTGACAAGAAAGTCCTTGAGCATGACGCCGTCGACAATGTTGGAGTCCCCGATAAAGCGGGCGACAAAGGCATTTTTGGGTTCGTTGTAAATATCCTGCGGGGAGCCGATCTGCTGGATCTTACCGCCGGACATAACAACGACGGTATCCGACATGGTCAGGGCTTCCTCCTGATCGTGGGTGACGTAGACGAAGGTGATGTTCATTTCACGCTGCAGGCGCTTCAGCTCCAGCTGCATCTCCTTGCGCAGCTTGAGGTCGAGCGCGCCGAGCGGCTCGTCAAGCAGCAGGACGCGGGGCTGGTTGACCAGGCTGCGGGCAATGGCCACGCGCTGCTGCTGGCCACCGGACAGCTGGTAGATGCTGCGGCGTTCAAAGCCCTTCAGGCCGACGATCTCGAGCATCTCGAGCACCTTCGGGCGGATCTCATCCTCGGTCATCTTTTTCAGGCGCAGACCGAAGGCGACGTTCTCAAACACGTTCAGGTGCGGGAACAGCGCATACTTCTGGAACACCGTGTTCACAGGCCGCTTGTACGGCGGCATGTTGGCGATGTCCTTGCCATCAAAAAAGACATTGCCCGATTTCGGTGTTACAAAGCCTGCAATCACACGCAGGGTCGTCGTCTTGCCGCAGCCCGAGGGGCCCAGGAAGGTGACAAACTCCTTGTCGTGGATGTCCAGCGAAAGGCCGTCCAGGACCTTCTGCCCATCGAACTCGACAACAATGTCTTTCAGAGATACGATCAGATTTTCATTCATTTTTATTGCATCCCCCTTTGCGGAATTTCCCGTTACAGCACTCTCTTTACGCACCGTTTCTTCCTTGGGTCGGCACAGAGTCCTTGACGAGTCAGCGCCAATTATGCCGCCCCGCAAAGGTTTGTTACACGGCTTCCTGCTGAAGAAGCCGCTGCAAGCAGCACATACAACGCCAATGTGTCAGGGCAGAAAAGATTTACCCTATAGATGCACACACAAGGTATATTATACGGCTTGTGGAATGTTTGTCAATAAAAACCTTTCATATTATGGTAATGAAAATTTCATATTTCGGTAAAGCGGTGCGCAGTATCATTTTTTCGCTGCAAAACCGGCTGCCCCGGCCGCCACTTCCCCACCAGAATCGGGAAATACCTGCGCGCCAGCGTGCCGTAAATTTTGCCGCACACGACGAGATACAAGTGCAGTGACAGAGCAAAACGAAGTGCAGCGTTTGCAAGCGCAGCGGTGCATTGACAGAAAATCAGGCGGTAAAAACGAAAATTCATAAATGCCTCCTTTGCATTTACAGACTAACGGTCTGTAAACGAGGTAAAAATCAGCAAAGCTCCTCCAACAGAGTGCATTGTTCCTCTGTCAGGAGGTCAAGGCCAATCCCCTGAGGGAAAAGTCAATACATTTGCCGCAGATTGTACGGTGCGCGGTGGTGGGTGGCGTGTTATAATTATCCGCATAGAGAGGTGAAATGAATGTGGCAAAAATCGGCGTTATCGATGTGGGCGGCGGGTTGCGCGGCATTTACGCGGCGGGCGTGTTCGACTGGTGCTTGGAAAACGGCGTGAAATTTGATTACGGCATCGGCATTTCGGCGGGCAGCGCGAACCTTGCTTCCAATCTGAGCGGGCAGCGCGGGCGGAACTACCTGTTTTATGAGGAATACTCGATGCGCAGGCAGTACATGGGCGCGGGCAATATGCTGCGCAGCGGGTCGTTTTTGAATCTGCAATACATCTACGGCACGTTGAGCAACGCGGGCTGCGAGAATCCGCTGGATTTTGAAAAAATGTCTGCCAATCCGATGGAGTGGTATATGATCGCCACCGATGCGACAACTGGCAAGCCAAAATACTTTACACGCAACGATATGCATCAGGATGACTACCGCGTGCTGATGGCTTCCTGCTGCATCCCGGTGGCCTGCAAGCCAATCGTCATTGACGGCATCCCCTATTACGACGGCGCGCTGGGTGATACGATCCCCTTGAAAAAGGCATTTGCGGACGGCTGTGACAAGGTCGTGCTGATTCTGACAAAGCCAGAAGGCACTGTGCGCGCTGACAGCACCGACCGTAAGCTGGCACGAGTCATCCGCCGCCGCTATCCTAAGGCGGCCGAGCAGTTGGCCTTGCGGGCGCAGCATTATAACGAGGGTATCGCGCTGGCGGAACAGCTGGCAGCCGAGGGCAAGGTGCTTATCATCGCACCAGACGATACCTGCGGCGTCAAGACGCTGACCCGCGACCAAGAGGCGCTGAAAAAGCTCTACTCCAAGGGCATCCACGACGCACAAGCCATCGAGGCATTTATAAAATAAACGAAGCCCGCCGCTTTTCCGGGATACGGATAAAGCGGCGGGCTTTATGTTTTTCTAGTAAAATTACGCCAGATTCAGCCGCTTCGTCATGAGCCACTGAGTCAGTGCCCACAGCAGGGCATCGACAAGGGCAATCAGCGCAAAGACGGCGAGCAGGGTGAGCACGATAACGCCCAAGGTATTGTCGGGACCGAAAAACGACGCGGCGCTGAAGTTAGTATTGTTCAGGTACTTATACCCGCGGAACGCGACAAAGACTGCCGTCACAAGGGCTGCCATCTGCCCGATAAAGCCGATGACAAAGTAGGCGGCAATGCTGATGAGCAGCCGCTGCTGGGTAAACTGCGCGGCAAAGGCACAGGCCAGATATGCGTGCAGCAGTGCGCCCGCGATAAGGGCCAGTATAATCAAAAGCATTGCAGACCAGATGGCGACATCCTCGGCAGTGACGCGGCTGAAATCCAATGCAAACCCGCTGCCACTGACCGTGTCGGTAGTCAGCATGCCGCAAAGTGTAAAAAATACCATGCCGAACAGAGTCCATACCGTGCCGCAGATGACCTTAGCAGCAATGTGCTGCCAAATGGGCACGGGCAGAGCCAGCATCAAGTACCCGCGCTCGCCCAACAGGCGGTAAAACTGCTGAATTTCAATAAAAAAGCAGATGGCGAGCACAACAAGAAGGCTTACGGCAGATGCCAGTGCCAGCAAGGCCATGGCGACCCCGGCCAGCGGCAGCCTGTCGGAGGTGTTCTGGACAAAATGGCTCAGAATATTAGTAAAAATGTTCAGCACAAGCACGCCCGCCGCAATGGGCAGAACAACACGGCCTGTGGATTTGAACTCATAATGTAAAAGATTCGTCAGCATTTGTAAACCTCCCGGAAGTAAGCGTCCACGCTCTCCCCTGTTTCCTCGCGCAGCTCGTCGACGGCGGTCTGGCGCAGGACCTTGCCGTCCTGTAAAAGAATGACCTCGTCCAGCACCTTTTCAATGTCGCCGATGAGGTGCGTGGACAGCATAAGCGCGGCATCCTCACTGTAGTTGTGCATGATGGTGCTTAAAATGTAGTCGCGGGCGGCGGGGTCCACGCCGCCCAGAGGCTCATCCAGCAGGTAGAGCCTGGAGGCACGGCTCATCGTCAGGCAGAGCTGCATCTTTTCCTGTGTGCCTTTGCTCATGGAATCAATTTTGTCCCGCCCGCCGATATGCAGGTCGGCCAGCATGGCGTTTGCCTTGACTTTGTCAAAATCGGTGAAGAAATCCGCGTACAGGCTTACGGCATCGTCGGCGGTGAACTCCGTCGGCAGGGCCATACGGTCCGGCAGATAGCTGGTGACGGCCTTGGTGAAAACGCCGACAGGAACTTTATCAATAATGACGCTGCCCGCCGTGGGCTGCAAAAGCCCGGCAGAGATTTTCATAAGCGTTGTTTTGCCGCTGCCGTTGGGGCCAAGCAGGCCAACGAGCTTGCCCGGCGTGACGGCAAAGTCCACGCCGTTCAGCGCAGCGGTGCGGCCATAGCGCTTGGTCAGGCCGTGTACCTCATAAATTGTATCCATGGTTTACTCCTTTTTTGGTGGCTGCTGTGCGGTCTCGCGCAGCAGGGTCTCGATTTCGGCTTCGGTCAGGCCGAGGGCTTGCATCTGGTGCAGAAACTCCGCCGCCAGCGTGCCGGCGCGCCGACGGCGCAAGGCTTGCAGGGCAGTGTCATCCGCTGTGACGGTGCGCCCGGCGGTGCGCTGCGCCTGCAAAAGGCCACGGCTTTCCAGCTCCTGCAAAGCGCGCTGCATGGTGTTGGGGTTGACCCCGGCGTCAGCGGCCAGCTCCCGCACGGGCGGAATGCGGCTGCCGGGCGGGAACTCCCCCGCGACGAGGGAAAGCTCCAACTGCTCGACCAGCTGCACATAGACCGGGCGGCCCGCAGTAATGTTCCAGTTCATGGTGTTTTATGCTCCTTTGTATTATTGTGTTAAGAGCTTAATACAATAATACACGCAGGATACAGCTTTGTCAATAGAAAAAATAAAAAAATCCTCCGCCGGGCTGGCGGAGGAAATATTGCATGATACGACGTCAGGAAATATGATCCTCGATCCATGTCAACACGTAGTCGAACACCTCATCGCGGTTTGTTTCGTTGTGCAGCTCGTGGCGGCCTCCTTCAAAAATCTGGCAGGTCAGATCCCTGACACCGGCATCGCCCAGCATGGCCCAGACCTTGCGCACGCCGCTGCCGTAGTCGCCGACGGGGTCGCAGTCACCGGCAATCAGCAGCACGGGCAGATCCTTGTCAATAGCCTGTGCCCATGCCTTTGTGCTGACGTGGTTGAGCGTCGCGAGCATCTCGCGGTAGGTCGCAGCGGTAAACCGGAAGGTGCACAGCCCGTCGGCGTCATAGGCTTTCACAACGCTTTTGTCGCGGGAAAGCCAGGCGTTGGGCGACTGCGCGTTCTCGATTTTCCTGCAATAGCTGCCGAAGTTCAGCTTGACCATCAGCGGCGAGACATAGCGCGGCCCCTTGACGCGGGCAATCAGCCCGGCCAGCCGCTGGCCGACGACATTCATAAAGCTGGGGCCTGCCGTGCCGGAAATGACCAGCGCCGTGATGCTTTCCGGCCACTTCTCGGCGTACCAGCGCGCGTAAAAGCTGCCCATGCTGTGGCCGTACAGAATGATCGGCGTATCGGCAAAGCGCTCATGCAGTAGTGTGTTCATTGTGTGGAGGTCATTCAACAGGTGAAAACGGCCGTTCGGCTCACCGTAATGGCCATGCTCACCTGCCTTGGCGGTATCGCCGTGGCCCAGATGGTCATTGCCCGCAAGGGCAATACCGTGGGCGGCATAAAACTCTGCCATAGGGGCATAACGGCGCACATACTCACACATGCCGTGGCTAAGCTGCAGAACTGCACGCACAGGCTTGCCGGGCATGGTGTACAACACAGCGGAGGAGGTATGGCGGCCGTCCGAGGACGGAAAGGTAATGGTTTCGCAGTGAAGGTCAGACATAAATTTCTCCTATTTCAGTCAGGTTTGTTGGGTAGGCTGCTTTTGTGTTTTGGCGGTCAATCGCGCCATTACGCGGGCAAGTAAAACGGCAAAGAGCACAGACAGGACGGAAAGCAGAAGCCAGCGCTTGTCCGTGCCATACAAGATGTCGTCCGAGAGTGCATCGCGAAAGACCTGGAAAGCAAAAGCGTGAACAGCGTAAATTTCCAGCGTGCATCCGTCCAGGAACGTACAGCCGCGGATGATTTGCGGGGCAATTTTATTCAGGCAGGCGGCCAGCAGGGACAGTACAATACACAGTCCAGGTGCAATCAGGATAAACGGAAACCAATACAGACCATAGGCCCCAATACGGTCATCCGGGACGCACTTGACTATGTACACCAAAAGCCCCCAGCCAAGACAGGAAAGCGCAATAAGCGCGGCGGCCAGTCGGGCCGGGATTTCTTCGTGCCTGGCACCGTAATCGGCAAAACAAATGCCGAGGAAAAGAAGCGGCAATCGCGAAAACAACATGAGCCGGATATCCGAGAAAAATGGTACAGAAAACGCCGCACAGAGGAAAAACAGCAGAATTTTTCTGCGCAGGGACGCATTCTGACAAAGCGGTACAAGAAAGAGGGCAAAGAGATAATAAATCCACACACCATTCATGTACCAAAGTGTCTGAAAGTTCGCACTTGCCAAGAAGTCAACACACAGATAGTTCGCAAATACCGAAGAAACCGAAATACCGGAACGAAGATGCTGGTAGATCAACCAGGCTGTCAGCACAACATAGTAGCTGGGCAGAATGCGGATGATACGTTTTTTGAGAAAAGCAATCGGGTCATAGTGGCGAGTAAGGGAATGATAACAGCCCAGGCCCGAGGCAAACACAAAAATGTCAACGCCCGAAAAGCCGAAGAAGCGCACATACCCAAGGAAGGAACTGTAATATTTGGGTGGTAGACTGGAATGGTAGTAGAGTATCTACAGCGCAGCCAGTGCCATCCAGACAGAACGGTACTTTGTAATGTTACGGTAGCGGAGCATGAATTATTCTCCTTATTTATGATGTGCAGTTTTACAATTTCCCGGCAAGAAATTTTGATATCCGGAAAGCAGCGGCAGATGCCAGAAAGGCAAACAGGAAGGATGCGGCGGTGATAAGAAGCCAGCGCTTATCAGTGCCGTAGAAAATACCGGCATCCATGGCGCGGCGCGCTGCATGGAATACAAACATATGCACGATATAAATTTCCAGGGTACACCCGCCGACATATCGCAGAAAACGGATGACGATGGGTGCGGTGCGTTCCACCAGCATAGACAACCAGGAAAGCAGCAGGCACAGCCCTGGGACGATCAGGATAAACGGCCACCACAAAAGGCCGTAGGGGTACAAATATTCGTGACAGCGATAGTAACAGACCAACAGGATGGTGATGCCTGCCGCCATTGCGCCAAGTAGTGCAAGGACGGTACGCTTGGTGAGCGTGGGATACCGACTGCCGTAATCTGCGGCGCAGACGCCCAGATACAGCAGCGGAACACGCGCAAACAGCATGAGGCGCATGGTGTCCCCAAGGAACGGAACCGTCAGCAGAATGCAGAAGCAAAAGCCCAGCAGCTTTGTTTTAAAGTTGCCCCGCAGGCAAAGCGGAACAAAGAACAGCACGAGGATATAGTACACAACCAAGCCGTTTACATACCACAGCGTCTGCAAGCCAAGGCCAAATAAACTGTCTACTCCTAAGTAAGTGGCGACCACACCCTGCACCGTGGTACCCAGGCGTATGCCGTCAAAAATGACCCAAGGCGTGACACAGAGATAATAGGCAGGTACAATCTTGATAAGACGCTTTTTAATAAAGATGAGCGTATCAGGGTTCTTTTTCAGCGAGTGATAGCACCCGAGTCCTGAGGCAAACACAAAAATGTCAACACCGCCTGCCCCGCAGCTTTTTAAGACCTGCAAAAACGCACAGGGGGGGGTAAGCGAAATATGGTGATATACCACCCACAAGGCAGCAAGGGCCATCCACACACTGCGGTAGGATAGAATTTTTTTGAAATCGCAAAAGTCAGCCACAGCGGTTATTCTCCTTTGATTTTCTTCCAATATTGTGCGAAGGCCTGCTCATTCTTGTTGTCACCGGGCTGATAATAGCGCCGATCCTTGATGGCATCCGGCAGATATTGCTGCTCGACCCAGTGGTTGGGGTAATCGTGCGGGTAGATATAGTGCTGGCCCTTGACCTTGGCGTCTGCGCCGTCATAGTGCTTGTTCTGCAGCTGCCGCGGGATAGGCCCGGTGCGCCCGGCCTGAATATCGGCAATGGCTGCATTGATGCCGTCATGGGCAGAATTCGATTTGGGGGCGGTGGCCACCAGCACCACGGCATCCGCCAGCGGCAAACGAGCCTCCGGCAGGCCGACAGCGTTGGCAATATCGACCGCAGCCTTTACGATGGGGATGATCTGCGGCCAGGCCAGGCCGACATCCTCGCACGCGCAGACCATCAAACGGCGGCAGGCGCTGGGCAGGTCACCGGCTTCCAGCAGACGGCCCAGATAGTGCAGCGCTGCGTCGGGGTCGGAGCCGCGCATCGACTTCTGGTAGGCCGAGACGATGTCATAGTGGTCGTCGCCGAGCTTATCATACCGCATGGCCGTGCGCACGGCGACCTGCTGCACCATGTCCAGTGTGATCGTGCGGCTGCCGTTTTCTACGGGTGCAGCGGTGACGGCAAATTCCAGATTGCCCAGCGCCTTGCGCATATCGCCGCCCGCACTCTGGGCCAGGTATTCCAGCGCGTCGTCGGGAATGAGCACGGGAGACTTGTCCTCAGCCCCGAGGCGCGCAGCGGCGCTGCGCAGCCCGGTGCGGATGTCGTCGGTGGTCAGGGATTTGAACTCAAACACCGTGCAGCGGGACAGAAGCGCGTTATATACATAAAAGTAGGGATTCTCGGTGGTGGAGGCAATCAGGGTGACGGTACCCTGCTCCACGCATTCCAGAAGGCTCTGCTGCTGGCGCTTGTTAAAATATTGTATCTCGTCAAGATATAAAAGAATGCCTCCCGACGCGCCGAGTGTGCCGATGTCCGCGAGCACCGACTTGATGTCGCTCGTTGAGGCCGTCGTGCCGTTGAGCTTGTGCAGCTGCATACCGCTGCCCGCTGCAATGATGCTGGCAACGGTGGTCTTGCCGACGCCGGACGGGCCGTAGAAGATCATGTTGGGAATCTTGCCGCTCTCGACAGTGCGGCGGAAAACCTGATTTTTGCCGAGTAGATGCTGCTGGCCGCAGACCTCATCCAGGGTGCGCGGGCGCAGACGCTGTGCCAATGGTTCCATTTTGCGTTCCTTTTTTTAGATAAGTTTGAGATAGTGTACTAAAACATCATACTTCTATACTTGATTATAACGGCTCGGCGTGGTAGAATCAAGAGAAAAGGATTGAAACGGAGAAAATGCTGTGACCAAACAAGAGCTGGCTGCGATCTGCATTGCGCGCCTGAAGGCAGAATATCCCGATTCCGACTGCACGCTGGATTATGACCATGCGTGGCAGCTGCTTGTGTCGGTGCGGCTGGCGGCCCAGTGCACCGATGCCCGCGTAAACGTGGTGGTGCAGGAGCTGTTTGCCAAGTACCCCGGCGTAAAAGAACTGGCTGCAGCGGATCCTGCGGATATTGAGGCCATCGTCAAGCCCTGCGGGCTGGGCCACAGCAAGGCACGGGATATTTCAGCCTGTATGCGGATGCTGCGCGACAGGTACGACTGCCATGTGCCGGATGATTTCAACGCGCTGCTTGCCCTGCCCGGCGTGGGCCGCAAGAGTGCGAATCTGATCATGGGGGACGTATTCGGCAAGCCTGCCATCGTGACGGACACCCACTGCATTCGGCTGTGCAACCGCATCGGGCTGGTGGACAACGTCAAGGAGCCGGCCAAGGTCGAGCGGGAGCTGTGGAAGATCATCCCGCCTGCGGAGGGCAACGGCTTCTGCCACCGGCTGGTGGACCATGGCCGCGCCGTGTGCACAGCCCGCACCAAGCCCTACTGCGACAAATGCTGCCTGGCGGACGTATGCCGGGCACGAAAGGAATTTTTGCATGAATAAAACGACGGAAAACCGCCTGGGCGGTGAGCTGCGCAGCCATCAGGCAGCCCGGCGCCTGCTGGAGGAGCTGCGCCGCGGACGCTATGCAGACGCCGCCCAGCTGCCCAGCGAGCTGGAGCTGGCCGATGTTCTGGGCGTGAGCCGCACCGTGGTGCGCGATGCCCTGAGCGATCTGGAGCGCGACGGCTATCTGGAGCGTGTGCGCGGCATCGGCACCCTTGTCAACCGCGATGTGGTCCGGGTCGAGAACCGCATGGACCAGAAGCTGGAATTCAACCGCATGATCCGCTCAATTGGCCGCGTGCCCCACAGCGATAACCTGATGGTCACGCGGGAGACTGCCATGCCGGAGCTGGCCGCAAAGCTCGGCCTTGACCCGGAGCGCGAGCACACACTTGTGTTTGTGCGCCGCCGGGTACTGGCCGATGAAACGCCGGTGCTCTACTCCACCGATATTCTGCCGCTGGCGCTGTTTGGCGGCAAGCGGCTGGATACGATCGATTTCAGCCGCCCGATCTTTGAGATCGTGGAGCAGCACTGCCATGTGGAGGTCACCGAGACGCTGACGACGCTGCACGCCGTACAGGGGGTGCCCGGCATCCGCCGCCAGCTGGGGCTGCGCCCGGAGCAGGCGCTTTTGCAGCTGGATGAGATCTGCTATTCCCGCACCTGCAAGCCGGTGCTTTGCTGCCAGACCTGCTATACGGATTTCTTTGACTTTGCGATGGTGCGCAAGCTGATTTGATTTTGAACGGCACAGCGCCGTTTGGAATAAATAGAGTAAACAAAGGGGATTGTGTATGAGACATTTGATCGACCCGGCGGATTTCACGCTGGAAGAAACGCTCAGCCTGATGGACCTTGCAGACCGTATCCATGATGACCCGGCTGCCTATAAAGATGTAGCTGCCCGTAAGCGGCTGGCAACACTGTTCTACGAACCGAGCACCCGTACCCGTCTTTCGTTTGAGGCGGCCATGCTGAACCTGGGCGGTCAGGTACTGGGCTTCCCCGATGCCGGTGTTTCCAGCGCCTCCAAGGGCGAGACCGTAGCCGATACCATCCGCGTGATCAGCTGTGTGGCAGACATTGCCGCCATGCGCCACCCCAAGGAGGGCGCACCGCTGCGCGCGTCCCGCTACAGCCGCATTCCGGTCATCAACGCCGGTGACGGCGGCCACAGCCACCCCACCCAGACGCTGCTGGACATGATGACGATCCGCCAGCGCAAGGGGCACCTGGATCATCTGACCATCGGCTTCTGCGGCGACCTCAAGTTTGGCCGCACGGTACACAGCCTGATCAAGAGCCTGTCCCGTCTGCCGGGCATGAAGTTTGTGCTCATCTCACCCGAGGAGCTGCGCGTGCCGGATTACATCATCAGCGAGATCCTCGAGCCTAACAACATCCCCTATGTTGAGACACGCAGCATGGAGGAGGCTCTGCCCGATTTGGACGTCCTCTACATGACCCGCGTCCAGCAAGAGCGGTTCTTTAATGAAGAAGATTACATCCGTCTGAAAAACAGCTATGTCCTGACAAAGGAAAAGCTGGCTCTGGCCCCCGCGGATATGCCGGTGCTGCATCCCCTGCCCCGTGTGAATGAGATCACGCTGGACGTGGATGACGACCCGCGCGCAGCGTACTTTGACCAGGTGCAGAACGGTGTCTATATGCGCATGGCGCTGATTATGACTTTGCTGGGTCTCAAAGACCCCAAGACCGGGGAGGTAGCGTTCAATGTTGAAGGTTGATGAAATCCAGAACGGCGTGGTCATTGACCACATTACCGCAGGCACGGGTCTGGCGCTCTACCACATGATGGAGCTGGAAAAGCTGAACAATGCCAGCGTGGCCCTTTTGCAGAACGTCCGCAGCCAAAAGGACGGAAAAAAGGACATAATAAAGATCGAGGGCGATGTCAGCGAGATGAGCTTTGACGTTCTCGCCTATGTCGACCCGAAAATCTCCATCACCTTTATCCGGGACGGCAGGGTGACGGAGAAGAAACACCCCGAGCAGCCCAAGCGGCTGGTCAACGTCATCAAATGCACGAACCCGCGCTGCATCACTTCTATCGAGGAGGGCTGTGACCACATCTTTGCCCTGACGCCGAGCGGACGCTATCGCTGCATCTACTGCGAGCAGGAGTTCCGCGTAAAACCGTAAACGAGGTAACACTATGGAAAAGCCGAAATTTCACCTGAACCCTAATGAGGAAATCGTCAAAACCATCCGCGAGGGCCTCAAGCGCACGGGCGGTTACTGCCCCTGCCGCTTGCAGCACATTCCGGAGAATATCTGCATCTGCAAGGAGTTCAAGGAGCAGCTGGCCGACCCGGACTACCACGGGGCGTGCCATTGCGGGCTGTATGTGAAGGATTGAGGATTTTTCCCTTTTACAACAATTAAATTATAATAAGCAAAACGAGGTATCTGCCACGGAAAGCAGGTACCTCGTTTTGCTTATGCTACACGCACGCCGCCAGTGTATCCTCGGTCAGGATAATGTGCCCATCGGCGTCCACATCGGCGGTGTAAACGGTGCCGGGGTGGGCTGTACCGGCAGCGATGCGGTCCGCAAGGGCCTGCTCCACGGCACGGCTGACGGTGCGGCGCAGCTCCCGCGCACCGTAGGGCGGCACCTTGTCCCCGGCCAGCACCTTGGCTGCGGCGGGCGTGTGGTGCAGCGTGTAGCCCTGCCGGGCTGCGCGCTGCTCAAGCTCGACAAGCAGCCGGTCTGCGATCCCGGCCAGCTGCTCCGGGCCGAGCGGGTCAAAGAGGACGGTCTCATCCAGGCGCCCCATCAGCTCGGGGCGGAAAAACTCCTTAGCCTCCTGGATGGCTTGCTGGCCGCGGCGCTGGGTCTCGGCAGCGGCGGCCCCAAAGCCAAGCGGCGACGTCTGCCCGGACAGACACCGCGCACCCAGATTAGAGGTGAGCAAAATAATCGTGTTGGAAAAATCCGCCCGGCGTCCCTGGGAGTCGGTCAGATTGCCGTCCTCCAAGATTTGCAGCAGCAGGTTCTGGATGTCGCTGTGCGCCTTTTCGATTTCATCAAATAAGACAACACTGTACGGGCGGCGGCGCACGGCCTCGGTCAGCTGGCCGCCCTCGTCGTGGCCGACATAGCCCGGCGGCGCGCCGAGCAGCCGCGCGACGGTATGCCGCTCCATATACTCCGACATGTCAAAGCGCAGCAGGGCTTTTTCGCTGCCGAACCAGCATTTTGCCAGCGTGCGTGCCAGCTGGGTCTTGCCGACACCAGTCGGACCGAGGAACAGCATAGCTCCTATGGGCCGCCCGCTCTCCCGCAGGCCGGTGCGGCTGCCACGGCGGCCACGGCCTGCGGCTGGCCGATGACCTCGGCGGCAAGGCGCTGCTCCAAATTAGCAAGCCGCTCCCTCTCGGCTTCGCCCACGCGCTCTGCGGGCACGCCGCTGGCCTTGCTGACGACCCTTGCAATATCGGCGGGGGTCAGTGCCCGGCGGTTCCCGCTGGCATCGGCAATGCGGCGGGCCGCGGCGGCTTCGTCCAGCAGGTCAATGGCCTTGTCGGGCAGATACCGCCCGGGCAGGTAACGCACGCTCAGCTCCACCGCGGCGTGGATGGCCTCGGGCGGGATGTTGACACCGTGGTAGCGCTCATACCGCGGCATCAGTCCAGCCAGAATCGTTTCCGCGGCAGCAGGGGTGGGCTCCTCGACCATGACCCTTCCAAAGCGGCGCTCGAGCGCGGAATCCTTCTGGATGGTTTTGCGGTATTCCTCAGGCGTGGTTGCGCCGATGAGCTGAATTTCGCCGCGTGCCAGCATCGGCTTTAAGATGCTGGCGGCGTCAATGGCTCCCTCCGCCGCCCCGGCCCCGGCAATGAGGTGGATTTCATCGATAAACAAAATCGTTGAGCGGTCACGGTACAGTTCTTCCAACAGGTTCTTGAACCGCTCCTCAAAGTCGCCGCGGTATTTGGTGCCCGCGACCATCGACGCCATGTCCAGCGCCAGCACCCGCTTGCCGCGCAGTGCCGGGGTGATCTGCCCCGCAGCGATCCGCTGCGCCAGTGCCTCCGCCAGTGCAGACTTGCCGACACCCGGCTCACCCAGGAGGCAGGGGTTGTTTTTCTGGCGGCGGCAGAGAATTTCAATCATGCGATCCAGCTCGGCATCACGGCAGAGCACCGGGTCGAGCCGCCCCTCCTGTGCGAGGCGCGTCAGGTCGCGGCCGTATTTATCGCTGGGGCGGCCCGTGCGGGAGGCGGCCATCCGCGGCTGGGCGGGCAGCACAAGCTGACCGGAAAGCTGGCGGCATTCCCGCGCGGCCTGCGGCAGCTCGATGCCCAGAGCCGCCAGCCACCGGCTGGCCGTGCAGGACGAGTCCTCGAGGATGGCGCAGAGCAGGTGCTCGTTCTCCGCCCTGGCGGCACTGGCCGCGTGCGCACCCAGCACGGCAAACTCCATGGCCTTGCTGAGCTCGGGGGCAAGGTCCCGGCTGTGCAGGCGGCGCGGACGGCCCGCCGCGTGGGCGGCGGTATGCTCGGCTAGGGCGGTGGATGTCACCCGCTTGCGGCGCAGAAAATCCGCCGCTGTCCCCTGTGCTGTCTGCACCAGCGCCAGCAGCAAATGGCCGGTATCCGCCTGGCTGCACCCCTGCTGCCCCGCCAGCACCAGCGCCGTGTGCACGGTGCGTGCCGCCGTGAAGGAAAAACCTTTATATCTGTAGACCCAGAACATCTGCAAATCCTCCTCTGAAAAGTACCCATTGAAAGTATAGACGCCGGGCCAATAAATAATCATCGAAATCTGGGGGATTCTGCAAGACAAATTGAGAAAACCGTGGTATAATAAACTGATTGTTTTTATTTTTACGTATGAGGTGGTTTTCAATGCACAAATTGATGCGCTACATCAAGGGCTATGAGAGGCAAGCCCTGTTAGCGCCGCTTTTCAAGATGCTGGAAGCCTGTTTTGAATTGTTTGTGCCGCTGGTCATTGCCAGCATCATTGACACGGGCATCAAAAACGAGGATGCAGCCTTCATCTGGACGCGCTGCGGCCTGCTGGTCCTGCTGGCTGCTATCGGCTTGGCCAGCAGCCTGACGGCACAGTGGTTCTCCGCAAAGGCGGCGCTGGGCTTTGGCACGGCATTGCGCAAGGACCTGTTCCGCCATATTGGCACGCTGAGCTACAGCGAGCTGGACGGCATCGGCACCCCGACGCTTGTCACCCGCATGACGAGCGACATCAATCAGGTACAGAACGGCGTCAACCTGACGCTGCGTCTGTTGCTGCGCTCGCCGTTCATCGTGATCGGCGCGCTTATTATGGCGTTCTCCATCAGTCCGAAGCTGACGCTGCTTTTCATCGGTGTTACGATCATGGTGTCGCTTATTATATGGGCCATCATGCGTGTGACCGTGCCCATCTACCATGAGGCCCAGAACGGCTTGGACCGTGTGACGCTGCTGACGCGCGAAAACTACGTCGGCGCGCGCGTGGTGCGTGCCTTTGCCCGCCAGGCGGACGAGCTGGCTGCTTTTGTGGAGACAAATGACCACCTGAAAAAGCTGCAATTTGCGGCAGGCCGTATTTCGGCGCTGATGAACCCGCTGACCTATCTCGTCGTCAACCTGGCCGTTGTGGCGCTGCTGCTGCGCGGCGGTGTGGAGGTCGATGCCGGTAAGCTGACGCAGGGCGAGGTCATTGCCCTTATCAACTATATGAGCCAGATTTTGCTGAGCCTGCTGCGTCTGGCTGATCTGGTCGTTTCGGTCACCCGCGCACTGGCCAGCGGCATGCGCGTCAATGAGATTCTGAACACCCACACGACGATGCAGGATCCCGGCACGGCAGAGCTTGCGGTGAACGACGCTGCCGAGGCGGCTAAGTTTGAGCACGTCACCTTCACCTACAAGGATGCCGGCGCACCGAGCCTGACGGACATCACGTTCACGGCCAGGCCCGGTGAGACCATCGGCGTCATCGGCGGTACGGGCAGCGGCAAATCAACGCTGATCGACCTGGTCTGCCGCTTCTACGATGCCGACAACGGCGGCGTTGCGCTGTTCGGCCATGATGTAAAGCAGTATAGCTTTGCACAGCTGCGCAGGCTGGTGGGTGTCGTGCCCCAGCAGGCCGTGCTGTTTACAGGTACGATCCGCGACAATATGCAGTGGGCCGCCCCCGGAGCTTCCGACGAGGAAATCTGGCAGGCGCTGGAGATAGCCCAGGCGGCGGAGTTTGTCCGCGGCAAACCCGGCATGCTGGATGCGCCGGTGGAGACGGCTGGCCGCAACTTCTCCGGCGGGCAGCGCCAGCGCCTGACGATTGCCCGCGCGCTGGTACCAAAGCCGAAGATCCTGATTCTGGATGACAGTGCCTCGGCGCTGGATTTTGCAACGGACGCAGCCCTGCGCAAGGCAATCAAAGAGGAAACGCACGGCATGACCGTGTTTATCGTCTCCCAGCGCGCGGCCAGCGTGCAGCGCGCCGACCACATTCTGGTGCTGGATGACGGCAAGCTGGTTGGCGACGCGCCCCATGCCGAGCTGCTGCGCAGCTGCGAGGTCTATAAGGAAATCTGCCTGAGCCAGTTGAGCAAGGAGGAGGTGGCAAAGACGCTATGAGCAAGACAAAGCAAAAGCTGGACCAGAATACGATCCATCGCGTCCTGAAGCTAATCCGCCCCTACGCTGGCATGGTCATCCTGACGCTGACCCTTGCGCTGATCACAGTGGTCACGACTCTGCTGGCCCCGGTACTGTCCGGCAAGGCCGTGGATATGATCCTGGGACCCGGTCAGGTGGATTTTGCAGGCCTTGGCAAAATTGCGATAGCGATGGCTGCCACGATTGCCTGCACAGCGCTGGCCCAGTGGCTGATGAATGTCGTCAATAACCGCATTACCTTTCAGGTCGTGCGTGATATGCGTGTCCGTGCGTTTGGCCAGCTGGAGATTCTGCCGCTCAAATATATGGACGCCCACCGCCCCGGCGATGCTATCAGCCGCATTACCACCGACGTGGAGCAGTTCAGCGACGGTCTGCTGATGGGCTTTACCCAGCTGTTCACCGGCTTGCTGACGATTTTGGGCACGCTGGGAGTCATGCTGTTCATCGACTGGCGCATTGCGCTGGTCGTTGTGGCGTTGACGCCGCTGTCGATTTTCGTCGCGCGGTTCATTGCCACCCACACCTATTCTATGTTCAAGGTGCAGAGCGAGACCCGCGCCGAAATGACGAGTCTGGTCGAAGAACTGGTCGGCAACGAGCATCTTGTCCGCGCGTTCGGCTATGAGCGCCGTGCCGAGGAACGCTTCGATAAGATCAACCTCGATTTGCAGAAGTGCGGCGTCAAGGCGACGTTCTTCTCCTCTACCACGAACCCCTGCACCCGCTTTGTGAATGCGCTGGTCTACGCCGCCGTCGGCGTGCTGGGTGCGTTCGTCGCCATTGCCGGCGGCATCACGGTGGGCCAGCTGTCGGTCTTTCTGAACTACGCCAACCAGTACACGAAGCCGTTCAATGACATTTCGGACGTTATGACCGAGTTGCAGAACGCGCTGGCTTGTGCGCAGCGCGTGTTTGACCTGATTGACGAGACGCCCATCGTGCCCGATGGCCCGGATGCTGTTGCCCTGCCCCACGGCGCGGGCAGCGTGGAGTTTGACCACGTCAGGTTCCGCTATGTGGACGATGTGCCGCTGATTGAGGATATGAACCTGAAAGTTGTGCCGGGTCAGCGCATTGCACTGGTCGGCCCCACGGGCTGCGGCAAGACGACACTGGTCAATCTGCTGATGCGGTTTTATGAGATCAACGGCGGTACGCTGCGCGTCGACGGGTATTCCATCGACAATGTGACCCGCGACAGCCTGCGCGGCAACCTGGGCATGGTGCTGCAGGAGACCTGGTTGAAGGCCGGTACGATTGCGGAGAATATCGCCTACGGCAAGCCGGATGCGACCCGCGAGGAGATCATTGACGCGGCCAAGAAGGCGCACGCCCATAGCTTTATCTGCCGCCTGCCCAACGGGTACGACACGCAGGTAGCCGAGGACGGCGGCAACATCAGCCAGGGCCAGCGGCAGCTGCTCTGCATTGCCCGTGTCATGCTGCGACGCCCGCCGATTTTGATTCTGGATGAGGCAACGTCCAGCATCGACACCCGTACCGAGTTGCTGGTGCAGGATGCCTTTGAGGAGCTGATGAAGGGCCGCACGAGCTTTATCGTGGCCCATCGCCTGTCTACCATCAAGAACGCTGACCAGATCCTGGTCATGAAGGCCGGCAACATCATTGAGCGCGGAACCCACGAAGAACTGCTGGCGCAGGGCGGCTTCTACAAGCAGCTGTACGAGAGCCAGTTCGCCAAGGCATAAAGCCATACACCGGGGAAAAAATAGGAGGATGTATTATGAGTCACATTACCATTCCGGAAGGATACCAAAGCCTTTTGGGTTTGTATGACACCCAGAAGGCCATCGGCCTCATAAAGACGATTTTTCAGGAGAAGCTCTGCATGGCGCTGCACCTCAAGCGCGTCACGGCTCCCCTGTTTGTCATGCAGGGCAGCGGCCTGAACGATGACCTGAACGGCGTCGAGCGCCCTGTTTCGTTCGATGTGCCCAGCCTGAACGAGCAGGCAGAGGTCGTCCACAGTCTGGCTAAGTGGAAGCGCTACGCCCTGTACAAGTACGGCTTCCGCCCCGGTCAGGGCATTGTGACCGATATGAACGCCGTCCGCCGCGACGAGGAGCTGGACAACTTGCACAGCATCTACGTGGACCAGTGGGACTGGGAGCGCGTTATCACTGCCGACCAGCGCACGCTGGAATTTCTGCAGGAGACCGTGCGGGACATCGTGGACGCTGTCTGCGCAACGTCTGACGAGTTGCGCTGGAAGTTCCCCGAGCTGAAAAACAACATCCACCTGGGCCGCGAGGTGGCATTTATCACGACGCAGGAGCTCGAGGACAGGTACCCGGACTTCACGCCAAAGCAGCGCGAGAATGCCTTTGCCAAAGAGCATGGAACCGTCTGCATCATGCAGATCGGCGGCAGGCTCAAGAGCGGACAGCCCCACGACGGGCGCGCGCCCGACTATGATGACTGGACGCTGAATTGCGACATCCTGTTCTGGCACAAGCCGCTGGACTGCGCACTGGAGCTGTCCAGTATGGGTATCCGCGTTGACGCCGACGCCCTGCGCCGCCAGCTGGACGCCGCAGGCTGCCCACAGCGCGCTGAGCTGCCCTTCCACAAACTGTTGCTGGATGGCACCCTGCCCCTGACAATGGGCGGCGGCATCGGCCAGAGCCGCCTGTGCATGCTGCTGCTGGGCAAGGCCCATGTCGGCGAGGTACAGGTCAGCCTGTGGGATGACGCTACGGTACAGGCGTGCAGGAATTCGGGCGTGGAGCTGCTGTAACCCTTGACAAACCCCTGCCGATTGTGATATTATATTAGAGTTCCCGCTAGTATAGCACAATTGGCAGTGCAGCTGATTTGTAATCAGCAGGTTGCAGGTTCGATTCCTGTTACTAGCTCCAGACGAGTGTGTACTTACATTGTAAAGTATGGTTGTAAAGGATAGAATAAGCGCGTAGAATCAACAAGGCTACAGATTGTTCCATAGTTTACAGATAATCCTTTACAGATTTTGTACACGCCAAAAATGAAAGACCTCACGCTGTATATTTATTCAGCGTGGGGTCTTTTGTTTTAGACTAAATAGTCATTGGTTCATGCCTTAATGAACGGTGGATTTATAGTCGGATGAGTTTGTCCTCAGTGAGTTTCTGATAAGCTCCAAGGAGCTTTTGATAACTTTCATTAAGTTCCTTATACTTTTGGTTCACTTTTTGATACTCACTTTCAAGGCGGCGAGAGCGGTTTCGCGCTTTCTTGAGGGCCTCCTTTAAGTTCTCTTGCTCTTGCAAAAGTTCCTCGATACTTTTATCTGTGTCACCACTGTCTTTTTCAGAAGAAAATTCCGGATACTTTTTCAAATAGGCACTAATAGCAGGATTGCTTAGAGTAACGCGACTTATACCACTTTCTCTGCTAATAGATGACCTATTAACGGGTTGATGTGTGTCCATAAGGTAGTTGTACGCCTCGTCTATTCGCCTTAAAGTTTCTTGGCGCTTGCTCTCTTGATACGCTCTGATTCCAGAATTGGACTTGCTCGGTTCATTACTCATAATTGCTGTTCTCCTTGAAATTTCACGAAAGATTTCTTTCTATTTTGTCGAGACATTTTTGGTATAGGTGAATCATTTCCTCGTTGCGCTTGAGAATTTTACCGTCACCGTGCTTTTTGACGATTTGTTGGTTCCTCTTTATGAGTAAATCAATTGCGGCTGAGAAATAGTCTCTATATGTAGGGTCTGGGGAAAACGATTCGCAAGTAATACATTTTTCAAATTGCGGTTTGCAATTTTCATTGCGGCAGATACCATATCCGGGTATGATGCGAGTTGTAGGTTCCTCAAGAAGGCGGTCATATTTGAATGATGGAACTTGCAGGCATTGTACTTCTTTCTGTTTTCCGAACAAAGGTATATGTTTTGTAATGTTTGCAAGATGTTTGGCTTCGTCTTTCTTCGATGGATAACCGTACCCCAAAGTTTGGTCCAATGTGGAGTGATTACATTCAACCATTGTTTCTGTGGCGGAAATTACATTCCCCTGTAAGCGTTCACACACATTTATGTGGCGTAGGTCATGCGAAGTTATTTTTACAGCATTTCCATCAGAATCAACAACATTGTTATTTGCGCAGAGTTCAGAAAGATAACTATTGAAGTCCTTTGTGGTAATAATACGTTGCAATTTCGGATGTACAAATAAGTATCCCTGATATTGCGGTTTTAATCGTCCCTGTATTGACAATGCGTAGTCGCGTTGCTGTATCAGCAGTTTATAATAGATATTTTCACATACCCCGTCAGCAAGAAAACTGTATTGATGGAATACTGGCACATGGTATGCAGTTTCTTTTGAAGTCGGAACCGAAATTGTAAATACGTTTTCCTCTGGATATGAGATACAATCCAGTGGCATCGCAATGACCTCAGAAATTCGATGCGTTCGCAAACGAAGTGTAAGGTACATTACCCGATATCCAAGCGGAATATCATTGCTTAGATTAAAGAATAAATTGTCTACTTGAGCGACAACCTGAGTTTCTGGCGCACGCTTCGGACAAGAATAATCTTTATAGCGACGACCAACTGGAATGATTGATTCGATTTTCAATACTAAGCCTCTCACCGGATTCAGCGAGCGTCTGTAAAGTTTGGAGATAGCGATTGCGGTGCCAGACTTCGAGTTCGATGGTTTTGAGATATTTATAAAAACTGAAAAAGAGCGCTTGGTTGAGTTGTGAAATCGAAAGCTTTTTACTTTCAAAGAAATTGAACACGAAGCAAGCATCGTGAATTCGATTTGAGCAGGTTGAAATCGTAGAACCTGCGGAAAGCATATTAAGAATTGAAGCTTTTAAAATTTCGATTTCCAACTGAGGATATTGATTCGGAAAAAACAGTGTCCCACTCTTTCCAGAAGCCGTTAAAGAAATATTCCAAGTGTCATCGTCAAATGAATTGCTTGAATATAGGGCAAGCAGTTTCGCACAAGATTCTTTCTCAACATCAGGTATGCCGATAGGAATTTTAAATTGTCCGACTGCTTGCAGCGCAGCAGAACTCATATAGTTGCACCTCCTTTTCGAACGATTCGTTCAGGACAGGTTCGACAGTCTTTTCCATTACATGTTTTGCAGGAAGAACATGTTCCAAACATTACCATTCGATTTTGTTCTTTTGGTTCGATGTTGTTTGAAGAAAACGCGGATTTCTCCAAAGTTTCCTTATAAAATGAATTGTACTTGCGTGCCTCATCCATAGGATAACACTTGTTGTAGGACTGACTTGCAACCACTGGGGAGTTACCCAAAAAGGAAGACACCTCATCGGCACTCTTTCCGCTTGCAAAGAGTGCTCTGCCTACTTCGGCACGGATACTTCTAAGGGATTCTCTATCAATGACACCGTCTGCATCCCGAATATTTGCTTTTGAAAGTATATTGCAGATAAAGTATTGCAAACCGCTGCCGTTGAGAACCCTTGGTGGCAAATGAGTTCCTGCTCTTCTATGCAGGTCTTGATAAACAAGAAGATATGGCTTATCAAGTTGAGAACGCAGGTCCTTTGATTGATTGATAAATTCCTTGATTTCCATTGCAAGCTCATTCGGAATCTGGCATTCATTATAAACGGGTAAGCCATTCGCAATGCGGTATTTATAGGTTTTTTTCAAAAAATAGCGTATGACATAATGCCCCTGCGTGTAGACCAACGAATTCGTTGTCAATGTATCAAAGGTTCCATCTCTCATCCCAGTAGCAAATGCAATTTTGATTCCAACAGAATAAACTGGTGGTGCAGTAGAAATTTCTCGGATAATACATTCCTTCGCGGCTTTTGATATTGGCGTTGTGTGAATGGACTCCCCTATGGGGAGCTTTAGTTTATAAAAAGCAGATATGGGGTTTGTTGGTTCCAACCCTGTGATATATGAATAAAATTTTCCGAGAAAGTAAATTCGCTTCTTTATTGTAGTGTAAGCAAATCCGGCGGACTGAATCAGATAAGAAAGCAAAATTTTTACATCTGCAGAGGTCAAGAATGCAATGGATTCAATATAAATATCCAACTCATTGAACATAATCAAAAAAAGCTGTCGAAGAATTCTACTTACAAGCGATGCTTTTTCTATGTTCAAATTTGTGTTTCCAAATTTAGCATAGCTCAAGCAAAAGTCCTTGCACTCCTTTCGCAATTGGAATTCTCCGATAAAGATGAGCTCTGCATAATAAAGAGTATTTGCATTTCGAAAATAAAGAGTATACGTGTCTTTGTCTGAAAGCAGCTCTTGCTCATTGCCTGCAATCAGCTGCTCCTCATAATAAGGAACATTGTCTTCGAGTTGCTCCAATAATGCATAGAAAAATTGCCTTGCTTTTCCCTGATATGGAACGGTTTTTATATAACTTTTAAGAAGCAAAAGCGGATATACACGTTGGCGTGTGCGAATCATTCTTTCAGCAATTTTTGTGAAAAAGCATACAGCAAGTTCAGGATAGCAAATTCGAATGATGTCGAGCGCATTAAGATAACCGACTTCTTCGAATATAGAAATAATGGTGGTTTTGTCTTCCGATGCTAATGCATCCTGTAAGTTTTCAATTACAGATAATACATTCGTAGCTTCAACCAAATGTGTTTTACCCCTTAGACAAATATCCAAAGGCTCATCATTTATTGTGTAAGAAATTACGTTCCATGTAGCTGAGAAATATTTTACGCAAAATTGGCTATTTGATGCGTACTTAGACCGCTTTAACTTTTGCGGGCCGTAGAACTGAAAATGGATATCCTTATAGGTTTTTGAAATTTCGGATACAATAGAAAGACGACGATATTTCTTCTCAGGGCAGGAGCCAAACACTTTCGTGAATGTTTCTGCAAACGGCGTATCGCACTGCTTCATTATTTCTGCGCAATGGTACTGAAACAATTCCAGCGTACTTTCGTAATATATGGAATCAAGAAGTATAAGTAAATTAAAGGTGTTGGTTCTTGATTGAACATCGCTAAACGTATGTCGCCAGATGAAAATATCCTCAATATCCTTAAGCACAGAATTTAAATTATCAGCATTTCCAAAATCAACCCGGCATAAACGCTTCCCAAGTTGGATAACAATTCCATCAATAGAAACAGTCCAATAGAATCCACTGGTATCAATGATTTTTATTGCTCTGCTCATACACGCTCCACATCTGCGTTAATGAGGTTCCCATTTTTCTCAACGACTGAATCAAAATTAGAATAGAGCTCTTTTATCAGCGGAGATATTTCGTGTATGCGATTGATAAGGTCGTAGTGCTTTAAGGAATCGAGCGATTTCCAGTCCATTAAGTTGCAAAAATCAACATCACTGAATGTTGGAACTCCGTTTCTTCTGCAATCAAGTTGATACGTCCGAAGCGCTGCGGCAAAGGTGCTCCGACCTGCATGGGTATGAAGCGCTTCAATATTCCATCCATATTTTTTATTTACCGCAACTCTTGCGGATTCGAGCGCTGCGCGATATGCTTGATATGTTATTGGGCATCCATTTCTTCCAATAAAAAAGGCAGTACTATTCGTTATGATATTTTCCCGTACATCGATTAGATATTGCCGCATATCTTCAATCAGCGGTGCCGGAATATAAGATGTATGGATTTTTCCGGTTTTACTTTTTGTGGGCGTTACTGTGCCGTTGTAAAGGTCAACGGAATCCAGCGTAAGTGATAATGCTCCGCCGACACGATGGCCTACATAAACTGTATCGAGAAATATGCAACGGTAAACTAATGGAAGTGTGTCTGCAATAGCATTGATTTGCTCAGCACTATACCATTTTACATAGGTTGATTTTGGTGCATCATTTTGATTGGGTCTGAACATATAGGTGAGATAGTGAATCATTGTTAGATGCTCTTTTGCGTCTAACACATGAGCCTTTTTGTGACCTTTTGTTGGTGCAAGCATCATTAACTGTGAACGAGTGTAAAGGCTCTCGTCCATTTTGTACCCTCTAAGGGAAAGATTATCGTACAGCTTTGATAGGACTTCAATATAGTCTTGAATAGCCGAGTAACTACAAGGTTTCCCTTTCCCGGCATATGGGAGTCCATCAATATAAAGCTCCTGCAAAAAATCTTGAATGTCTGACATTTTAACATCCATTGCTTCAAGTCCATGTTCGTCAAGATAATTCAAATAAATGCACAGATAGTAAACCGATGTTGCCAGAGGCTTTTCTCTGTCGATTTGTGCTAGAACTAAATGACGATTTATTTCGGTATTAGGAATGTCATCATCGACAATCAAGTTCATAAGTTTCCTAGAATCATTGCCTGTACCACAAGGGTACAAAGCCTTTTTTACTTTGAATCGCATTTATTGTCATGCTCCTTTTCTTTGCGCCCGCCACGGTTCCGAAGAATGTAATCCCGTACACTCTCCTTTGGTATCAGATAACGTTTGCCGACCTTGTAATAGGGTAGGTCTTTATATTTGTGGCAAATCTTTAAAACCATTTGACGTGAGCAGCGTAGGATTTTTGCAACCTCAGAAATTGTAAGTTCGTCCGGTTGCACATCATAGGCATTCAAAAAATCGGTCATTGTATTTTCTCCTTTCGTCTACAACGTGGTTGCCTCTGTGTGCATCGTAGCCATTGTAGCCTAGTATTGTTCCTACTAAAAGTGATAACATAGGGATAACATTTACTTTTTTGAAAATTTTCCTCTCAATTTACCTTTTGAACCTATTGCAGATGCGTCTGACAGCAAATATACTGTTATTATGAGGCTGTAAAAAATGCTGAGAGGACGTAATTATGGGACTTTACTATTCAACGGACATGGTCCTACGATGGTACAAGGCGGACGATTCGCAATTAAAGCAGGACCGAGGCAGAACGCAATATACTGCCATCAGCAACGATGCACTGGTAGATTTACGCGAACATGGAATCACGGAAGATAACGTGCGCCAATGGCTGGAGGAAAATCACGTTCCTCCTGATGGCTATACATCTCCCTATGACGGAACGATTTCAGATGACGCATTGGCAGAAATGACGAAATCAACGGCAGATGCACGAGCAGTCACGCGGGCCTATTCGCTATTGGGGGATGAGGGGAATGATGAGCAGGAAAAACTTTATCCGCTTGTATTATCCAACGCGATACCTGCGCTGCATGAGTTCCGGAAACTATTTGTTCCAGAAGAAACCAAAGAGCAGCACGTGTGGCGTTTGCGGAACCTCTGTCCGGATATGCCACTTGTTATTGCCGAATATTACGGATATAAGGATGAAGCCATCTCTATGCTCTGTGGGCATTTCTCCCGGCAAAGCAATTATCTGGCTGCGGGTTATGTATTGTCTTGCATTTGGGCCGATGTAGAAGCCAATGTACCTGATGAAGTTGTAAAGGCGGCGGAGTTTTCGAGCCGTGCATACAAATCTGAGAAAAGAAAGCAACAAGGCGATAACATATCGGTACATATCCCGTGGTATGATAATTTCTTAGGACAACATTACGCGGCCAATGCGTTGGGAAAATTCGCAAAAGATATTCTTGATGGTCTAAAGTATTACCGACGTAAAGGGGTTGACGGAAACTCCGAAATCTATACATATCCCGGCGCTTGGAGAGAGGTGATTTCCACCTATGAATCTGCAAATGCCGGACCTCGCTGGGAAACAGCGGATGAAATGCTTTTAAATATCACTTCATACCCAAGCAAATATATGAAACTCGCCTTAGATGATTATATAAATCTGCACATGAAAGACATCACCTACAATTACGACAGCAGAGGAAAAAAGAAACGCCTGATGTCACCGACTCTTGATGCGATGCTCTATGCAGCCATTGTCAACGAACAGACCAATAATGTCTGTTACCGTAAATGTTTGCTTTGCAACCGATATTTCCAACTTAGCAATCATGTCACAAGAAGGTACTGCGATGTGCATCGTGGTCCAAATGCCAAATATTATCGAAAACGAATTGAAGAAGTTAAGAAACAACAGACCGAGGAAATCGCAAAGATGTTAATGAATCAGCTAGGAAATAAAGGTGCGCCATAAACTAAAATTGGGTGTCAGAACATGAAGATTTGTACGATTATAGGCGGCATTGACGGCGTAGGAAAATCCAGCCTGCTCGGAGTTCTCAGAGCCGTGCGAACGGATTTGGGATTGGTTGTCGACGAAAAGGAAAAAGCAGCCTCAGAGCGCATTGAGACTGCTTTGAAAGATGAAATCAATTTTAGCTATGAGACTACTCTGCATGGAGAGTTCTCCAAGGAGCTGTGCCGTAGAGCCAAGGATGCCGGATACACTGTTCGTCTGTATTATGTTGCCTTGGACCCCGTTGAAGAAAATCTTCTTCGCATCAAGAATCGCGAAAAAAACGGTGGGGAAAATGCTGTTTGCCAAGAGGTACAGAACCAGTATGCTCACCAAATTGATGATTTAACTGTGATTCTTCCTTACTGTGATTGTGCCGATTTCTACGACAACTACAATGGCTTTGCTTTGGTGGCGCAAAAGGATGATGGACATATAGAGCCTGTTAGTGATTATCACCCACAATGGATAATCAAACTGTTAGCCACTGTAAAGTAAATATTGAGAATGGCCGCTCTCCTTGTGAGGGCGGCTATTTCTATATTCAAAAGGAGTTTCTTTTACAAAAAAATTAAAAATCAGTGTTTTCAATCTGTTTTTGTGAAACAACGACATTTTGAGATGAAATCTTTGGTAATTATTCCAATACCCAAAACACCAGAAGTCCGATTTATAGGTATCGAAAAATGGTAGAATGGAGTTGGGAGAACAAAAAATCATTTTTTTAGTGAAAAAACTCCCTTTGTGGAGGAAATCAATGGAGCAGCAAAGAAAATGCCGTAACCGTTATGTCGATATTGGCCCATTGCGGGAATATGATGTGAATGTCATCAGAAACGCACTTGCTATGTATGCGGATTGTGCTGAATCTACTATCGAAAATTCCGTCAGGGTGGAGCGTATGAATATTGCGCCGGAAAGACTGGCAGCATTGGATATGGTAAGAACGTTGAGTAAACCGTTGCCTGATTATGAATAAGGGAGGAAAAATGCTATGGCAAATGATTATGGTTACTTTGGCTCCGGCAGTACAGGTTATGCGCATTACAAACAGGCTTTTTACCGTAACTTTGGGGGTTCCGATGGTGGCGGTGGTGGGCGTAGACCTCCGCAGCGGAATAATGGCAACAACAATGGTGGTGATAATTCCGGTTGTGGAATTCTGCTGCTGATTGCGGTTGTTGTGGTAGTTGCGTGGATTATACTGCTTAGTATGTGATAGTGGAGGAGTCAAGAAGCCGTTCCCGATTGAGGATGCACCAAAAATTCAACCAATTTCCCGCCAAAATAAATGATTGCGGTGGCAGACTGTCTTATAAAATGATATAATATTTAGTAATAGGTTGAGCCAAACCAATTCGCACAAAGGCGAAAAGGAGCGCTCCTTTTCCATTCCATGCCTTGGCATGGAATGATAAGCTCCGTTCGCCTGTCGTGAAAATTGAGAACTGCGAACGGAGAATAATAATGTCGAACAAAATTGCCTTTGACGCGCTGTGGGATGAATCCCCGATTGATGTCACCCCGGAAGTGAACTTTATTTGGAGCATTGCCAACAAACTGCGCGGCTCCTATATGCCGGATAAGTACGGCGATGTCATTATCCCGATGACGATTCTGCGCCGCTTGGAGTGCGCCTTGGAGCCGACCAAGAAGGCTGTTACGGATATGTTCGCCAAGAATCCGAACTATCCGCCGAAGGCAATGTACCGCATTTCCGGCTATCAGTTCTATAACACCTCGCCCTACACGCTGAAAGAACTGTGCAACGAGCCGGACAACATCAAATCCAATTTCAAAGTGTACATTCAAGGCTTCTCCGCCGAAGTGCAGGAAATCTTCAATGGACTTGAAATGTTCAGCCATATCGACAAGATGGATAAGGACGGCTGTCTGTTCAGCGTTGTGCAGGCATTTGCCGATTTGGATTTGGACCCTAAGACCTATGACAGCATCAAGATGGGCTATATTTTCGAGCATCTGATTGGCAAGTTCTATCAAAATGTAGATGCCGGTCAGTTTTACACAGGTCGTGACATTATCAAGTGCCTTGTCGCTGTGCTTATCAGCGAGGGATGTGACGATATTTTTGACGATGGTAAGGTCGTAACTGTCTGCGACCAAGCCTGCGGAACGGGTGGTATGCTCAGCACGGCGTACAGCTTTATCAAGCATTACAATCCCAGCGCCGATGTGCGTCTGTTCGGGCAGGAGTTTATGCCCCAGTCCTACGCTGTCGGTCTGGCAGAGATGATGATTAAAGGGCAGAACATTGAAAACTTCCGCAATGCCGATACTTTCAAAGAGGATTGCTTCCCCAACATCAAGATGCGCTTCTTGCTGGAAAATCCGCCCTTCGGCACGCCGTGGGCGGGAAAAGACGCCAAGGCCGGGCAGGAGGATGCTGTCCGCAACGAGTTTAAGCGAGGCAAGAATGGACGCTGGGGTGCAGGTCTGCCGAGCGGCGGCGACTCCCAGTTGATTTTCATGCAGTCGGCCATTGATAAAATGGACGACAAGGTTGGCCGCGCTGCGATTATCGAAAACGGCAGTCCTCTGTTTACAGGCGGCACAGCATCCGGCGAGAGCCAGATTCGCCGCTGGATTCTGGAACAAGATTTGCTAGAAGCTATTATTGCACTGCCTACCGACTTGTTTTACAACACGGGTATCGCCACCTATGTCTGGATTTTGTCCAAGAACAAGCGCCCGGAGCGCAAGGGCTATGTGCAGTTGATTGATGCCACTAGCATCTTCCATAAACTGCGCAAGGCCGCAGGCAACAAGAGGAATGAGCTGCTGCCGGAGGACCGCAACAGAATCGTTAAGCTATACACGGCATTTGAAGAAAACGAATACTGCAAAATCTTCAAGAACGAAGAATTTATGTACCGCGAATATACGGTTATGCAGCCGTTGCAGCGCAGCTACGCCATCACGGAGGAGCGCATCCAGCAGATGCTGGCGGACGGTACATTGAGTTCTGTATACGACCTCGCCAAGGTTGATGAACTGGAAGAACAGGGGCCGAAAATTTCCATCAAGGATAAAATGAAGCTGGATAAGCTGTATCAGCAGAAGCCTGTTTATGAGGGCATTATCTCTGCTTTGCAAAATGCGGTTTCGGACAAAGTCTATCTTTCTCCGGAGGCATTTATGCCTGTATTGCGCAAAGTGCTGGCAGCAGTGACCGATGATAAAAAGCTGCTGGACAAAATTGCGGATGGGCTGTCCGTGATGGATAAAAGCGCTGAAATCCAGCAGGACAAGCACGGCGCGATACTCTATGATAAGGATTCTAAAGATACCGAGCTGGTGCCTTACGAGGAATTCATTGACGATTACATGGCACGGGAAGTTCTGCCCCATGTGCCGGATGCAAAGGCGTTTTGGGAAGAAAAGGCAGATGCCAAGAAGCCTGTTATCAAGACAGGCGCAGAGATTCCGTTCACGCAGTATTTTTACAAGTATGAGCAGCCTGTACCCAGCGAGGAATTGGCAAAGCAATTCACGGAACTGGAACAGTCTGTCAGCCAGCGCATTGCGAAACTGTTTGGGTAAGGTGGTGGAACTATGCGTGAAATGAAAGATAGCGGGCATGAAACGATTGGCCTTGTACCATCGGATTGGACGGAAAAGAGATTAAAATACTTGTGTAAAATTCAAACGGGAAATGAAGATACTCAAAATGCCAATCCAGAGGGTAAATATCCGTTCTATGTGCGCTCACCAATAGTTGAACATTGTGATAGATATACATTTGATGGCGAGGGAATTTTGGTCGCGGGAGACGGTGCTGGTGCAGGGCGCATTTTCCACCATGTATATGGAAAATACGCAGTTCATCAACGTGTTTATCGTCTGTCACATTTTGCGGGTAATGCGGATTTCATTTATTATTACCTGAGCAATTTGTTTCCACATGAAATGGATAAGGGAAGCGCACAATCAACTGTTCCATCAATGCGTCTTCCAATGCTTTTGAATTTCCCACTCTTTTTACCATCGAAAAAAGAGCAAGATAAAATAGTTACATTTCTTGATTCCAAATGTTCCGAAATCGATGCTATCTCTGCTGACATCCAGAAAGAAATCGAAACATTAGAGCAGTACAAGCGTTCCGTCATTACCGAGGCTGTCACCAAGGGTCTGAACCCGGATGTGGAAATGAAGGATAGCGGGATAAAATATATAGGCGCAATACCTTCTGCATGGACCATACGAAGAATCAAAGACATCTACACACTACAGACTGGCTTTACCCCTGATACAAAGCAGTCCGACTATTACGATGATGAAAATGGGCTTGACTGGATAACTATTGCAGACTTGGGTAGCGAAAAAAATATACCTAAATCGACAAAATCGAAAATAAGCAGAAAATATGTAAATCTTTTTCGACCTGTTCCTACGCCAAAAGGCAGTTTGCTATACAGTTTCAAGTTGTCTGTAGGGCAAGTAGCGTTTACAGACAGGCTGATTTTTACAAATGAGGCTATAGCCAGTTTTCTTCCTACCAATGATGTGTGTTTGAATTTTCTCTATTATGCCGCATTCTTAATTGAATATAATGCGAATACTAACATATATGGAGCCCACATTTTGAATCAGCAACTTATAAAGAATGCGCATATTGTAAATCCACCAATCGATGAGCAACATGAAATAGCTAAATATCTTGATTCTAAATGTTTAGAAATTGATGCCATTGTTTTTTGTAAAAAACAGCAGATAGAAACACTGTCAAGATATAAAAAATCTCTTATCTATGAATATGTAACAGGAAAAAAGGAGGTGCCCGCATAAAATAGTATGTTAAAATACGAATTCGTTTCAGGATGCGTAGAAAATGTTAATACGCCATTTACTGATGATGAAAAAAACACTGCATGTATAGTGGTAACGACTATTGAACATCTATACCTGTCGCTGGGAATATCACTTCCCAACGAACGGTTTGTAATAAAAAAGTTTCCAAAAGGTTCAATGCTCCCTAGATTTTGTCTTGCGCGAAATAATCCTCCCGCTTTAACAAATTTTATTTGCATTTCAATGGACAAGCTAAGTTATTGGTGCCAAGCAATCTTTCAGTTGGGACATGAGATGACACATGCTGCAATACACTACAATTCGCCACCTAATACTAATAGCACATCATGGATTGAAGAAACTATTTGTGAGGCAATGGCACTCTTCTTTCTAAATGTATTTTTTATAAATTGGGACAAAATTGAACTTTCAAAAATCAATCCGAAATATGAACTACATATAAAGAGGTATTTGGAAGATGAACTATCAAAAGTTGGCAGCGAGAAGTTGTCCTTATGTCGCAACTACGATGAATTAAAACAAATTGATGCTGACAGCCAAACTTATCGCGAACAACGAGAAAATGAGATGCACGAACTGTATAAACTGCTTAATGCAGACAACGTTAGGGGACTTTTGCTATACAGATGGTATCTGCAAAGTGACCCGTTGCTGTTGAATACCGCAAAATATCGAAAGGCATTTCCTCATAATGCAGCAGTTTCTTACTTGTGTGATTTGCAGGATAGTATATTTTCTAAAGAAACTTCTGAAGCTGACTAAGGAGGTGGTTCCGTGAAAATTATCGGAACAGAGCGCGACTATCAGCGTTATATCATTGATTATCTGATTGAGAACAACAGCTACATAGAGCGCAAATGCAAAACAGATTATGACCGCACTACGGCAATGGACCGTGAGTTGCTGTTTCGTTTCCTAAACACGACCCAGCCGGACACAATGGCGGCACTACGGAAAATCTACAACGGGCAGACCGAGGAAACCATCGTTAAATTTATACTCCAGAGCATCGATAACAAGGGCAGCAGCCTTATCGAAACGCTGAAATCCGGCATTGAGATTTCCAATATGCATCTGGACCTGCTGTACGGTAAGCCCGCCACCGATTACAACATTGACCTTGTCGCCAAGTATAATGCCAATATTTTCTCCATCATGGAGGAAGTCTGGATTAACGATGACCAGCGCATTGACCTTGTTGTGTTCCTCAACGGCTTTGCCATTGCGACCTTTGAGCTGAAATGCCAGAGCGCAGGTCAGAACTACCGCATGGCAATCAAGCAGTATTCTGAGGAACGTGACCCGAAGAACCGTCTGTTCCTGTTCAAAGCTGGCGCTCTGGTCAACTTTGCCATGGACCTCGACACCTGCTATATGACCACCAAGCTGGACGGTCTGGGCACACGCTTTATCCCGTTCAACCGTGGGCGCGGTGAGGGTGTCAACACCGGGGAAGGCAACCCCTTGGATGACGGTGTGGACGATTATCCGATGCATTATATGTGGGATGATATTCTGCGCCGCGACAGCCTGATTGAACTGATTACCAAGTTCGTCTTTATCCAGCGTGAACAGGTCGTGGACGAACTGACAGGGAAAAAGTCTGTCAAGGAAAAGCTGATTTTCCCGCGCTATCATCAGCGCGATGCCGTCCGCCAGCTTTTGGCGGATGCCGAGTACAACGGCACACAGCTTAATTATCTGATTGAGCATTCCGCAGGTTCCGGCAAGACCAATACCATCGCATGGCTGGCGCATCGGCTGGTATCCCTGCACGATACGCAGAACCAAATCGTTTACGACAGTGTTCTGGTCATTACAGACCGTGTTGTGGTAGACCGCCAGCTGCAGGACGCTATCAAGGGTATCGACCATAAGAGTGGACTTGTCTGCACCATTGATGACAAAAAGACATCAGCAGACCTTGCCGATGCACTGAAAGGCAACTACAAAATCATTGTCACCACGATTCAGAAATTCCTCTATGTGGATTTCTGGAAGCTGGCGCAGAACCAGAACAACAAGACCTTTGCCATTATCATTGACGAAGCCCATTCGTCTACGTCCGGCAAGGATATGATTGCGGTCAAAAATACGCTGGGGCAGAACGAGGGTCCCGAAGAAGCCGATGCGCAGGATGCTATCGAGAACGAAATCCAGCGCCACGGCAAGGCACCCAACGTGTCAGTCTTTGCCTTTACTGCCACGCCCAAGCCGATGACGCTGCGCCTGTTTGGTCGTGAAAGCATTGATGCAGACGGAAACCCTGTGTATCAGCCGTTCCACCTGTACAGCATGAAGCAGGCCATCGAGGAGGGGTATATCCTTGATGTGCTGCAAAATTATATCGAATACAAGACCTACTACAAGCTGAACAAGACCATTGAAGATGACCCGGAGATGAAGACGATTGCCGCCAAGCGGCAGATTGCACGCTATATTGATTTGTTTGACGATAACATCAATCAGCGCGTCAATATCATTGTCGAGCATTTCCGTTCCACTGTTATGCAGGAACTCGGCGGGCAGGCAAAAGCAATGGTTATCACGGCATCCCGCGAGGCGGCAGTGAAGTATCGGCAGGCATTTGAGGATTATGTCACCCGGCATAATTATAAGGATGTAAAGGCGCTGGTGGCGTTCTCCGGCAAAGTGAAAATTGACGATACCGAATACACCGAACCGAGCATGAACGGCTTTGCTGAGGATAAGCTGCCAAAGGTGTTTGACGGGGACGAGTATAACGTCCTGCTGGTGGCAAACAAGTATCAGGTCGGTTTCGACCAGCCGAAGCTCTGCGCCATGTATGTGTTGAAAAAGCTGCGCGGTGTAAATGCGGTGCAGACGCTTTCCCGCTTGAACCGTGTGTGCCCGCCCTTTGATAAAAAGGTTGTGGTCATGGACTTTGTGAACCACGCAGAGGAAATGGAAGAAGCCTTTGCGCCGTTCTACACCACAACGGTGCTGTCCAACACAGCTACGATTGCCCAGCTCCGCGAACTGGAAAATAAGATTGACGGCTACAATGTTCTGGATGACCGCGATGTTGATACGGTTGCAAGCATCGTCTACAGCCCGAAAGGAAAGCGCACCACAGCCAAAGAGGACCGTCTGGTTTACCAGTGCATCCAGCGTGCTGTGAATATGCTGAAGAATCAGTTCAACGAGGACCACCAGCGTGCTTTTACCAAGAACTGCCGTGGCTTTGTACGTTTGTATGAGTTCCTGTCGATGGCCTCCAGCTTTGGCGACCCGGAACTGCACAAGAAATATGTGTTCGTTAATCTGCTGTTGACCTATTTGGTCGTTGGCAACAGCGGCGGCATCAGCTTGAAAGATAAGATTCAAGCTACGAATTTTTGGCAGGAAAGTCAGGGCGATAAGGGCAACAAGCAACGCCACGCCAGCGCCCCGAACGTAAAGTTGAGCGGGGCCGATGTTGGTCTGACTGTGGATGAAGTAAAGCATCTGTCGGAAATTATTGATGAGGTGAACTCCCGCGCAGGCAAGGGCTACGACAGCAGTGCTATGACGAAAGTTATGCTGCAAATCAAAGACTTGCTGCTGCACTCGGAAAAGTTGAAGACCTCTGCCAAGAACAACACCGAGCAGGACTTTGAGTTCAGCTTCTACGACAATACCGATGACGCGCTGATTGAGGGGCTTTCCCAGAATCAGGATTTCTTTAGCCTGCTGTTGAGCAATGACGACATCAAGCACCGTGTGCTGGGTGTGTTCCTGCATGAGGTTTACAAGGAACTGCGGGAGCAGTAATTTCACGGAATAAGGCATCTCAAGAGGTAAGAATATGCTAATAGAATTTAGTGTGAAAAACTACCGTTCCTTCCGAGACGAAACAATTCTTTCTATGGAAGCAACCAAGTCAAGCACACTAAAGAGCGCCCTTATTCCATTTGGCGGAATGCCTATTTTGCCAAGCGCTGCCATTTATGGAAAAAACGGTGGAGGAAAAAGTAACGTAATTCGAGCTTTCTGGCTTGCTGTTCAGTTCATTAGAAATGCGCAGAGAACACAGCACGAAAAAGCTCCGATACCTGTGACTCCCTTTGCACTAAATGATTATTCTGCATCTGAGCCGACTAAATTTTCCTTCCTATATACGCTGGATGGAATCAGATACTGGTATTCATTTTCAGCCACAAAGGAAAAAGTGTATACCGAATCATTGTATCATGCACCCAAAGGACGAAAAGCGCTGGTTTTTACCAGAGAGGGACAAGAATTTTCTTTCACAGAAGCGAAAACCCACAGAAATCTGATTAGCCAAGTCGTAGCAGAAAATCAGTTGTTCTTCTCGGTTGCTTGTACAATGAATGATGTGGATTGCGCTAAGGCTATGATGTGGTTCCGGGAAATGATTTATTTCTCAAGAGATTACTCGGATATTCCACGACAGTTACTTGAATACCCCAATGATGCCAATATTTTAAGGGCCATTTCTAATTATGCGAAGGCTGCGGATGTTGGTATCGAAGATATGCGATTCGAAATCAACGGTAAACAAATTGATGAAGAAGCTGCTTCCTCGGAAGAAATCAGAGCTGAGCTGGTGCAATTTATGCGATTGCTTTCAGAGACTTCCAATGATTCGGAAACGAATCTAAAGGCAATATCAATACACCAGGGCAAAGATAAAATCGGAAAAACCAGTGTTTATACGATGGAACTTGCCGATGAATCGGACGGCACCAGAAAACTGATGGCGCTTGCTCCCGCGATTGAATCTGTATTGACCAAAGGTGGGCTTTTGCTGGTAGATGGTATAGAAAAAGAACTGCATCCGGCCTTAGTCGAATTTGTCATTGCTAAGTTCCAGAGCAAAAAGACTAACCCCAATGGCGCACAGATTGTTTTTACAACGCACAACACCGATTTGCTGGACATGGAATTGCTTCGAAAAGACCAACTCTATTTCGTGGACAAGAATAGCGAGGGCGTGTCGGAACTATATGGTATCCGTGATTTCTCGACTTGCGCAACAGCTAATATCCGCAAAGGATACCTAATTGGAAAATATGGGGCGACCCCAAATATCGAAATTGAAGAGTTGTGATAAAATGCTAGGACCGTGGCAGTCGCAGTTGTGCGATATACAGGGGCGATTATTTGAGAACGCGGGTAAAGCCGGATACAACAGCGAACAATTCATTAAGCAGTTCATGACATCCTCGCTCGCAAAAGAACTGGATTCTACTTATAACCGAATGCAATGGGCGGGAGAAGAATATCTGCTGGAAGAATTTGCTGACCGATGCCCTAATGCGCCAAAGGATGGAAAGCTATACGATAACGAAGTCCTTTACTGGGCAGGCTATGTATACCGATACTGGCATTTTCTTACCGGGGAATCAAGTAAAGACATTTATAAACAAGCTCCCGCTGAAACTATGAATACCAATTACTTGATGTTCCACTGCATGGATACAGAATTGGCTATAGAAGACCTAAAAGAAATTCATCAGCAGAAAGTAAAGAAGCGGTCGAAAAGTGGTAGAAAAGCGATGTCGGATATGATACAATCGGATTAGCGGTAACGCTACAAGGACTGAGGATTAACGCTGAGGCTCTTTTCGCTGAATTGAAATGGAGATTAAGGTATGGTTGTTGATGAAAGTAACCAGCAGCAGATTTGTGCGGGGAACTCCAATGCAAAATGTGTGGAAGCTGAATCTGCGGTAATCGCTGACAAGTCGGCTCGCTTTGATGTAACATCTTCTCTTACTGGGGTCATAAAAAAATCTTGCGACATTGATGCCGAAAGGGAAAAGTCGCTGAAAGAAAAGTATGGCTTCGGGAATTGAGATTGCTTTTCACGGATTGTGCCTCATCTGAATAGTAGCAGATTGCTTAATAAAGCAAATCGCTATTCGTTTGAAAAAAATATTTGGCTTGTAGCCGCCCTCAACGCGAGGGCGGCTGCTTTGTTATCCGATGTTGGTATAATAAAGGCAACTGCGAAAAATGTGAAAATTAAAATGTTTAAATAACAAGGAGAACACGACGACGGGACAATTTCTTCGCTTTTGCATTCCTATCATACCTGTTATGATACTATGAAATACGTCTAAGATATATGCAACTAAATACATCCTTTATGCATTATCTGTGAGATAAACAGTTTACAGTTCTATCGTTTATCAAGTTTTATATACTCCCAACCTTAAAAAAGCGCGTTAGCAAAGCAAATTCACTTTGCAACGCGCTTTTTTCTTGCTTTTGTATGTCTTTTTGCGTCCTAAACAGTAAAAAACAGGCAGTAAACAAGTCGTAAACGCAGTAATTCTTGTACTAGTGTCGTAAAAACGTCGTAAAAAACCGGCTATTTTTTACAGGCGAATCAATTTGTTTTCTCGCAGCTTTTGGTTATCGCCCAAGACAACAGACGTTTGACTTCATTCTCTAACGCTGTAATAGTACTAGTAGAATCGCATAACGCGGAGTCAGGGGTGAACTCAGGATATTGTAACAGATGCTGCTGTACATAAAGCTGATGGATTGTTCTTAAGGAATATTTAGAGAAACTTTTCCTTATTGCACCCTACTCTATATACTCCTAAAAAACGCCCGGTAGGCGTGATGCTTACCGGGCGTTTTGCTTTGCTGTTTTAAGTGTTTGCCAGTGCCGTCTGCAGAGCGCAGTAATTCTCCAGTGTCAGCTGTTCGGGGCGGGAACGCTCATCAAGACCGGCGGCCTGCAGGGCGGAGATGACCTGCGCCTTGGGCAGGTGCAGGCCATTGGCGATGGCGTTGGCGGCGGTCTTGCGGCGCTGGGAGAAGGCGGCGCGGATCAGCGCGAAGAAGGCGGCTTCGTCGCCGTTCGGCACGGTTACGGCGGGCTTCTCCCTCACATCCAGGCGGATGACGGCGCTTGTCACCTTGGGTGCAGGGTAAAAGCTGCCGGGTTGGACGCTGAACAACAGCTTCGGCTCGGCGTAATAGGCCACGGCGTAGCTGATTGCACCCGCATCCCGCGTGCTGGGGGCGGCGCAGAGACGCTGTGCGGCCTCCTTCTGCACCATTACGGTGATGTTCCGGATAGGCAGCTTTTCCTCCAGCAGACGCATCAGAATCGGGCTGGTGATGTAGTACGGCAGGTTGGCACAGACGGCGACGGGCTTGCCGCCGAATTCCTCGGCCAGCAGAGCCTTCAAATCGACCTTCAGCACGTCGTTCAGGATGAGCTTGAAGTTGTCGTAGTCGGCCATCGTCTCTTCCAGCAGCGGCGGCAGACGCTTGTCGACCTCGATGGAGACGACATTGTCCGCACGCTTGCAAAGCTGCTCGGTCAGCACGCCGATGCCGGGGCCGACCTCAAGTGCGCCCCAGCCGGGGCCGATACCGGCGGCCTCCGCAATGCGGGGGCAGATGCCGGGGTTGATGATGAAATTCTGGCCGAAGCCCTTGGACAGGGCAAAGTCATACCGTGCGCAGAGGTCACGGATGGTGGACAGGTCAGTCAATGTGGGCACGGTGGACGTCCTTTCCGAGTCAATAAAAATCAGTTCTGCCCGGCCAGTGCCGTGGCCGCGTTGACGGCCTTGCTGATCTGCGGGTCAGTATCAAGCGTGTAATCGTAGTAGGCGTTCTGCTCGTCGACGGAGAGCGCGGCGTCAATGTCGGGGCGCAGGCCCTCCTCATTCCAGGTCTGATCCTCGTTATCGAGCAGCAGGCCCACCGTGATGTAAGCGGCGGAGCCGTCGGAGAAGCTCTGGGCGTCGCTCAGAACGACGCCCTTACCCGCAGTTTTGGTGCCGACGAGCGTCGCACCGGCCATCTTGCGCAGGGCATTGGCGAACAGCTCGGCGCTGCCCGCGGTGGAGCCGTTGACAAGGCAGACGATCGGAACGTTGATCTTTGTCTCATCGGACATACGCAGCACGGTCACATTGCCGTCCCTGTCCTGCTGCTTGGCGATCTCACCGGAGGGTACACAGTAATCCGCGGCCACAAGGGCGGCGTTCAGGTTCTCGCCTGTGTTGTCGCGCAGGTCAAAGACAAGGCTGTTCGCTCCCTGCTGCAGCAGCTCATCCACAGCAGCCTTGAACTCGCTGGCCGTGCCGGAGGTGAAGGCGTCAATGCGGATGTACCCGCAGGTGTCCGCGACCATCTGACGGGTGTAGATGGAGGGTGTTTTGTAGTTGGAGTGGACAAGATTCAGCTGCTGCTCCTGGCGGTCCGGCGTCAGGTAGGTGATCGTGGTGGTCGTACCCTCCTCACCCAGCAGTTTGGAGGTCAGGCGCGCGGTGGAGGTGATGTTGCGCGTCGACTCATCGTTGATAGCGGTGATGAAGCCGCCGACCTGCATCCCGGCCTCTGCGGCGTGCGAGTTGTCATACAGGCGGATGATGCGGGCGTAGCCGGAGGATGTGTCATTGACGACAGCGACGCCGATGCCGGTCAGCGTGCCCTTCTCCACAGACTGCTTCTCGCTGTATTCCTTGGCGGTGTAGTAGACGGCGTACTTGTCGTTGATGCCGTTCATGTAGCCCGCAGCCAAGCGGTCATTCAAGGTGTCCTCGTCGATGGTGAAATACTCCCCTGCGCGGACAAAACGATCAATTTCGGACAGCTTGTTGTACTGGCGCTCCTTGTTTTTGACGCTGGACACTGTGGTGTTGAACATCTTCATGGACACGACCATGGTCAGCGAGAAGGTGACGGCCATTGCAATGATGGCAATGGTGGCCGCCACGCCAAGACTGATTTTTTTGCTCATGGGTCTGATGGCTCCTTACTGTGTTTGCGTTATGCCCCGTAGGCTAGTGAGAAAAATACCGTAGAGAAAAGGCTGAGTATCATCAGAACGGCGACTACAAGGCAGAAAATACGCACGGAGGTTTTGTGCTTCTGCGGCTTCATACAGATTCCCCTTTCGTTATGAGAGGTAGTTCATGACATTGACCAGGACGTTGTTGACCTTCATTTCCAGGTGCAGATGGTTGCCTGTGGAGTTGCCGGTGGAGCCGACATAACCAAGGACCTTGCCCTTTTCCACGGGCTGGCCCACGCTGACAACGGGCGCGCTGTTCATGTGGGCGTACAGCGTCGAATAAGTATTGCCGTTATCATCCTTGCCGTGGTAGACCTGCACGTAGTAGCCCCAGCTCCAGTGGTAGGCCGCAGCGGTGACGACACCACCGGAGACGGCGTAGATTTCGGTGCCGCCCGGTGCGGCGTAATCGGTGCCGCGGTGGCCGTTGCCGCCGAAGTAGCAGGAGACGTACTTATAGGTGGCCAGCGGGCGGCCAAAGTCCAGCGAGCACTGGATGGACGCATTGCCGTAAGCCTGGTTGGCGGCGTTCAGCGCGGCGTCCAGCTCGGCAGCGGCCTTATCCACGGCCTTGTTGGCTTCGATCAGGGCCGCCTTGTTGGCCTCGATTTCGGCATCCGCTGCGGAAATGTTGGCGTCGGTCTGGGAGATATTCTGGGCAAGCTCATTCGTCTTGCCGTCCAGCGCGGTCTTTTGGGTCTCCAGATCGGCCTGCGTGGCCTCCAGGTCCGCCTTGGCCTGCTCCAGCTCGGCGCGCTGCTGCTCCAGCTCGGCGTGCTCATTTTCAAGCTGTTGGCAGGTGTCCTCGTCCTTATTAACGATCTGATCCAATGTGGTGGCAAAGGTCAGCAGTTGGTACAGGTTGGTGGCACTGGACAACAGTGCGATGGAGCCGCCGTCATTCAGACGCTGCATCGCACGCATACGGTCTTTAAAGTCCGCCCAGCGCTGGTCGTATTCGGCCTGCTTCTGGTCGACCTCCTGCTGCTTCCGGTCAATCTCGTCCTGCTTGTTGACGATTTCCTCATCCAAAGAACCGATCTGCTCGGACAGGTTGCTGATCTGGCTTAAAATCAGTGCCTTCTGCTGCTCAAGCTGCGTTTTGAGAGCCTCAGCGTCGGCCTTGTTGCTCTGCGCGTCCTTGAGCTGCTGGTTGACCTTTTCCTGCTCAGACTGCAGTTCCTGCAGCTTCTGGCGCAGGTCGCTGACGCTGGAGGAGGCGGCCAGCGGCGTCATGACGGTGGAAAGCGTCATGCTCATGGCGACAGCCGCGCTCAGCAGAAGCGAAATCAGCTTTTTGCCGTGTTTTACATGCTTCATGGTCTTATACGTTCCCTTTATCCCCTGTTATACATTCAGATGCTTGCGGATGCTGGTGGCGGTGCCGAGGCCGCAGAGCACGAAGCCCAGCAGCACAAAGCCGCCGACGATGTAGTACCAGACGCTTTCCAGCGGGACAAGCGTGCCGCCGAACATCTGCGAGAGGTTGGACGGATTCTCGGCATACCAGCGGCAGAGTGCATAGTACGCGCCGCAAACGATGCCGGACGCAATGCCAGCCGAAATCAGGCCGGAGGTGACGCCCTCGACAAAGAACGGAAAGCGGATGAAACCGTTGGTCGCGCCGACGAGCTTCATAATACCGATCTCCTTGCGGCGGTTAAAGACGGTGATTTTGATCGTGTTGTTGATGACGACGATGGAGACGATGGCCAGCACCGCGACCAGGCCGTAGCAGGCGTAGTTGATGGCCTTCTGCAGGGACGTGAAGGTATCCGCCATAGCCAGCGGGGCCTTGACGCTGTAAACGCCGTCGATCTGCATGAGCTGGGCGGAGACTTCCTCAATGTTGTCGGGGTCGTCCACGGTCACGCGGTAGTTGGGAGTGAACGGGTTGTCATTGGCAAAGACCTGCTGCAGGTTTGTGTAATCCTTCAGCATATCGCTGTAGGTCGCCAGAACATCCTCCGGCGACATATAGGTCACGCTCACAACGTGGGGCGTGTTGCGGATGGCCGCGTCGGCGGCGGCAATCTGCTCGTCGGTGGCGACCTCGCTCTCGCCGGTGCCGCCCATGTAGACGACGGTCTCGTTCTGGTTGCCGATGTATTCGACCATGTGGTCAATGTTGATGCCCAGCAGCGAGGCTGCGCCGATCAGCAGCATGCAGACGGTCAGCACGCCCATGGAGGCAAAGGTCATCAGCCGGTTGGCGCGCAGGTTGTGCAGGCCCTGGCCGACTAAGTAGATAAAACTGGAAAAACGCATGGTATCCCCTCTTACTTACAAATCAGTCCTCGTCGTACTCGTAGTCGTCCTCTTCGCGCTCGGCCATGGCGGCAGCGTAGCGGCGCGCGGCAGCAGGGTCAGCGGTGTCGGAGGCTACCATGCCGTTGGCCAGCGTGATGACGCGGTTGCCGTACTTGCGGGCCAGCTTGTGGACGAGCTCGTGCTCATGGGTGACGACGACGACGGTGATGTTGACCTTGTTGATGGCCTCAAACAGCTGCATGATGTCCATCGACATTTCGGGGTCGATGTTACCGGTGGGCTCGTCCGCGATAATGAGCTTGGGGCCGTGGGCCAGCGCGCGGGCAACGGCCACACGCTGCTGCTCGCCGCCGGAGAGTTCATCCGGCAGGCGGTCCATTTTGTCCTCCAGACCGACAAGGGAGAGTGCAAACGGTACGCGGTCCTTGATCTTTTTGGTCGAGATGTTCGTCACGCGCATGGCGAAGGCGACATTCTCATAGACGGTCATGGTGGGGATCAGGCGGAAATCCTGGAACACAACGCCCATCTGGCGGCGCAGGTAGGGCACCTTGCGGCGCTTGATGCGCGTTAAATCCTGCCCATTGATAAAGACCTTGCCCTCGGTGGGCTTCTCCTCCATCTGGATGAGCTTTAAAAACGTGGATTTGCCCGCGCCGGAATGGCCGAGGATAAAGACGAACTCGCCCTCGTCAATATGGATGTTGATGTCCTCCAGCGCGACGTTCTCATCGTTGTGGGTCTCGTAGGTTTTATATACATGTTCAAAATCGATCATTCGGGGTTCTCCTGCCGTGGTGTGGCTTTGCTGTTATGGTTACAGTCATACATATAATAGAATACCATGTCAGACCTCTGCGGTCAAGGTGCTTTGCGGCTATAAAAAGCAGGAAAATGGCGCTGCCTTGCGGTGCAGCGCCATTTGTGAAAGTTTTTTTAAAATCAATATTTGGCCGGGTTGGCGGACAGATATTTCTTGACCATCAGCGCCACCTTAAAGACGATGGCATCATCGAAGTTGCGCAGGTCAAGGCCGGTCAGCTTGCGGATCTTCTCAAGGCGGTAGACCAGCGTGTTGCGGTGAACGAACAGACCGCGGCTCGTCTCGGAGACGTTCAGGTTGTTCTCAAAGAAGCGCTGGATCGTGAACAGCGTCTCGGCATCAAGGGAGTCGATGCTCTCCTGCTTGAACACCTCGCGCAGGAATGCCTCGCAGAGCGTCGTAGGCAGCTGGTAGATCAGGCGCGCAATGCCCAGATGGTCATAGCTGATGACCTGACGCTCGGTGTCAAACACCTTGCCGACCTCCATGGCAATCTGGGCTTCCTTAAAGCTGGAGGCCAGGTCCTTGATGTTGCCGATGGGCGTACCGATGCCGACGACGGCCTTGATGTAATGGTCGCCCTGCAGCGTATCGACGATGGAGGCAGCCAGCTTTTCCATATCGCGGGTGTTGTTGTCGGGCTTGATCTCCTTGACCAGGACGGTGTCGGTCTCGCTGATGTTAAAGACGAAGTCCTTCTGTTTGTCCGGGAAAAGACCGCTGACGACGTCGTAGGCGGAAATATCATTGCCGGAGGTCACGCGGATCAGCAGTACGACGCGCTGCACGTCAGAGACAAAGTGCAGCTCCCGCGCCTTGGCGTAGATGTCGCCGGGCAGGATGTTGTCGAGCACGACGTTCTTGATGAAGTTCGTCTTGTCGAATTTTTCGTCGTGGTACTGCTTGATGCTCTGCAGGCTGATGGAGAGCATGGCGGCGAACTGCTCGGCGGTAGTGTCAGTGCCCTCGACAAAGACGGCGTAGTCATTGTGCTTGGCGTTGGAGAACTGATGGTAGGCATACCCATCGCGCACGAAAGCATCCCCGGCCGTCTGGCGGACAGCGGCCACGCCCTCGCGCACCTCACCGATCTGTCCCAGCTCAGAGCAGGAAATGACGGTACCGGTCTCATCAATCACGCCGACGACACGATCCACTGCGTCCTTCATCTGGTAGACCACGTTCTGGAATACCCTGTTTGCCATAATATGTGACTCCCCTTTTAGCTGTTATTTAGACAGTCTGCACCGGTGTGCAGTGCGGGCTATGCGTGTTTGGCAAAATTGCCGTTTGGTAATCTGCCTGAAAACCAAAACATCTTAATGTATATTTTACACAATCCGTTTGGCTTTTGCAACATATTTTCACGAAAATCGCAAAATTTTCTTGTACATTTTTTAAATCAGCACAAAAAATGTACCTGCCGGTGTTTTCCCGGCAGGTACAACGTCCGTCATTTTGACGATTTTTCCTCTTTTGTCTGGTTCATGGCACCGGTGCCGCCCTCGACGACGCCGCGGCGCTGGAATACATAGGTGATGCTGCGGAAGAAAATCTTTACATCATTCCAGAACGTCACATGGGCGGCGTACTCACCGTCGTAGCGGGCTTTGACGTCAATCGGCAGCTCGTCGCGTCCGTTGACCTGCGCTAAGCCGGTCAGGCCCGGGCGGATGTCGTTGGCGCGGACCTTGTCGCGCGCCTCGATCAGATCGTACTGGTTGTACAGTGCGGGGCGCGGGCCGATGACGCTCATCTGCCCTGCCAGTATGTTGTAGATCTGCGGCAGCTCGTCCAGGCTCGTCTTGCGCAGGAAGGCACCGCTCCCGGTAATGTAGCTGTCCGCATCTTTCAAAAGATGCGTGGGAACGTCGTGCGGGGTGTCGCCGCGCATCGTGCGGAACTTCAGGATGTTAAAGTGCGTTTTGCCCTTGCCGACGCGGCGCTGCTTGAAAAAGACCGGCCCCGGGGAGTCGAGCTTGATCCACAGCGCGACCAGCCCCATCGGAATTGCAAGAATGATCGTGGCTGCCAGCGAAAGGATAATGTCCAGCAGGCGCTTGCCGTAACGCTCGTACATAAATCAGCCCTCCTCGGCGGGATGCTCTGTCTCCCGGAGCTTCTGCGCAATCTCCTCCCGGGAGAAAAGCGCGGTGTTGCCGGTGGCGGCCACAACGGTGTGGTCGGCGCGCACGCGGCGGTTGGGGTGGTAGGTCGGGACCATCTCCTGCAGAACGTCGACGACCTCGTCGCTGTTGTGCAGGGCAGAGTCCTTGAGCCGCTGCAGGTCGGTGTAGAATTTTTCCAGATCAATCTGCATGGGCGGCGCGATGAAGATTTTGTTGTGGGCGGTTTTGGCCATCTTGTCCTGCTCGGAGTCCATGAGCAGTTCCTCGTACAGCTTTTCGCCGGGGCGCAGACCGGTGACCTTGACCTGCATATTTACGCCCGGCTCGTAGCCGTAGAAGCGTATCAGGCGGTTGGCCAGATCCATGATCTTAACCGGCTCGCCCATGTCCAGCACGTAGATGCTGCCGCCCTTCGCCAGACCGCCGGCCTGCAGAACGAGCTGCGCAGCCTCGGTGATGGTCATAAAGTAGCGGACAATATCGGGATGCGTGATGGTCACAGGGCCGCCGCGCTTGATCTGCTCCTCAAACAGCGGGATGACGCTGCCGTGGCTGCCCAGCACGTTGCCGAAGCGCACCGCAACGCAGGTCATCGACGTGGCCCGGGAGAAGGTCTGGATCAGCATCTCGCACAGGCGCTTGGTGCAGCCCATGACGTTCGTCGGGTTGACAGCCTTGTCTGTAGAGAGCTGGACGAACCGCTCCACGCCGTGCTCGGCGGCGGAGGTCAGCAGGTTCTTGGTGCCAAAGACGTTGTTCTTGACGGCCTCGGCGGGGCTGATCTCCATCAGCGGCACATGCTTGTGCGCCGCCGCGTGAAAGACGACGGACGGATGATAGGTGTCGAACACCTCGTCCAGACGTGCTTTATCGCGGATGGAGCCGATGAGGGTGATAACAGGAGCCTCGGGGCCGTACTTGTTTTTCAGCTCGGTTTCCAGCTCATAGGCGCAGTTCTCGTAGATGTCAAAAATCAGCAGACGGCGGGGCTGGTAGCGCATGATCTGGCGGCAGAGCTCGCTGCCGATGGAGCCTCCGCCGCCCGTGACGAGAACGATCTTGTCATGCAGGTACTCGGAGATCTGGGCATTGTTCAGCTGGATCTCGTCGCGGGAGAGGAAGTCCGCCGTGTTCAGCTCACGGAAGCCCGCCGCCACAGGATTGCCGTTCTCGTCAACAGCCTGCGGGTCACTGATCATCCGCACGCGGCAGTGGGTGGAGTTGCAGAGGTTGATGATTTCGCTCAAACGGTCACCCTTGACCGTCGTGATGGCGATGACGATCTCGAGAATATGATATTTGCGCACCAGCTCCGGTATGTCGGAGATCGTGCCGCGCACCGGTACGCCCTGCACGCGCAGGCCCTTTTTGGTCAGGTCGTCGTCAACGATGCAGACCGGGTTGCCGAAGCTCTGATTTTTCGTCTTGCAGAGGTTGACGGCCCACGCACCGGCGTTGCCGGCGCCGACAATGAGCAATGGCGTGTTGTCCTCCGGCTTGTTGGCCTTGGCGTTGCGCATCGTCAGGACCAGCCGCCACAGGAACCGCACGCCCGCTATGGCTGCCGTGTTGAATACCGCGCCGAAGATCAGCACCGCGCCGGAGATCGGGCGGTTGTGGTAGATCAGATCGAACAGCATGATGATGCCCGTCGCCAGCCCGGAAAGGCAAGTTAGGCGCGCAAGGTCGCGCATACCGGCGTACTCCCACATGATCTCATACAGTCCGCCGAACCAGAACACGATCATATAAATGGGCAGGACGTATAAGAGCATCGGGGCCATGGCGCGCAGTATCTCCACGCGGCGGTAGGCGTCGCCGCTGTCAAAGCGCAGCATGACGGCCAGCCAGTAGCAAAGTACAATGAGCCCGCAGTCCAGCAGCATCAGTGCGATGCGGCGCGGAAGCCCTTTTATCAGTTGTTTTGAGACCTGTTGCATCGATTTCATCCTTACTATACGTTCTTCTATCTGAAAACGGGCGCAATACGGCCCGGCAAAATTGTCATATAGGCTATTATAACACAAAAAGGCCCCATTTGTCCTACTTTTGGGCAGACAAATGGGGCTAATATTGTATAAAAATCGTGGTAAATTTTTGGTAAAACGGACGAAAGCGATTTACTCGACGGTCACGCTCTTGGCCAGATTGCGCGGCTTATCGACATCCAATCCCTTGGCGCAGCTGACGTAGTAGGCAAGCAGCTGCAGCGGAATGACCGACAGGCTCGTGGCAAAGTGCGGGTCGGTCTTGGGCACGTAGACCGTGAAGCCCGCAGTGTCCTCGATGCTGTAATTTCCGTAGGTGGTCAGGCCCATCAGGAAGGCACCGCGGCTCTTGACCTCGACCATGTTGGAAACGCTCTTTTCAAACAGGTCCGGCTGGGTCAGGATGCCGACGACCAGCGTTCCCTTCTCGACCAGAGAAATCGGCCCGTGCTTCATCTCGCCCGCGGCGAACGCCTCGGAGTGGATGTAGCTGATCTCCTTAAATTTCAAACTGCCCTCGAGCGCGACGGCGTAGTCGAGGCCGCGGCCAATGAAGAAGGCGTCCTTGGCGTTTGCGTACTTGCTGGCAAACCACTGGATACGCTCCTTGTCGGCCAGGGTCTTTTCGATCTTCTCGGGCAGAGCCTCCAGCTCGGTGACGAGGTGCTCATACTGGCCGTCCGCCAGCGTGCCGCGCACACGGGCAAACTCGGTAGCCAGCAGGTAGCAGGCCGCCAGCTGGGTGCTGTAGGCTTTGGTGGTGGCGACGGAGATTTCCGGGCCGGCCCAGGTGTACATCGTGGCGTCGGCCTCACGGGCAATGCTGGAGCCGACGACGTTCACAATGCCGATGGTGCGCACACCGCGCTCCTTGCACAGGCGCAGGGCGGCCAGCGTGTCGGCGGTCTCACCGCTCTGGCTGATGACCATAGCGAGTGCGTCCTTTTCGAGCACGGGATTGCGGTAACGGAACTCGCTGGCGACATCGACCTCGACGGGGATGCGGGCCAGGCTCTCAAACACATAGCGCGCGGCCATGCCGACATGGTAGGCGGAGCCGCAGCCGATGATGTAGAGACGATGGATATTCCTGATGGCCTCCTCGTCAAGGGCCAGCTCGGACAGGTCAATCTGGCCGTCCTTGAGGCGCGGGGAGATCGTATCGCGGACAGCGGCGGGCTGCTCGTAGATCTCCTTCATCATGAAGTGCTCGTAGCCGCCCTTCTCCGCGGCCTCGGCGTCCCACTCAATGGTGGTGGACTCGCGGGTGATGGGCTCCTTGTCGATGTTGAAGAACTCGATGGAGTCGGGGGTCAGGCGGGCAATCTCGAGATTGTCAATGTAGTAGACCGTGCGGGTGTACTTGAGCAGTGCAGGAACGTCGGAGGCGATGATGGCACCGTCCTCGCACTTGCCGACGATGAGCGGGCTGTCCTTGCGCACAGCGTAGATGACGCCGGGCTCGTCGGCAAAGAGCACGCCCAGTGCGTAGGAGCCGCGGACATGCAGCATCATGCGGGTGATGGCGTCCAGTGCGTTGCCTGCGGACTCGCCCATGTAATAGTAGTCAAGCAACTGGGCAACGACCTCGGTGTCGGTCTGGGAGACGAAGCTGAAGCCCTTGTTGATCAGACGCTCCTTGATCTCCTGATAGTTTTCAATGATTCCGTTGTGTACGACGGCAATCTTCTGGTCACGGGAATAATGCGGGTGTGCGTTGACGACGGACGGCTCGCCATGGGTCGCCCAGCGGGTATGGCCGATGCCGCAGCTGCCGGGCACGGCGCTGCCGCCGTCGGTCATCTCGCTCAGGACCTTTAGGCGGCCCTTGGCCTTGACGACCTCGATCTTGCCGGCGGCGTTCTGCACCGCCATACCGGCAGAGTCATAGCCGCGGTATTCCAGCTTGGCCAGGCCGTCCAGCAGAATGGGGGCGGCCTGTGCCGCGCCGGTAAAGCCTACGATTCCACACATAACAGGTATCCTCCCTTTGTTACAGCGTTGAAACTATACTTTCCATTTTATTGGATTAGAGCAAAATACTTTTACAGTATATGCCATTTGGGTACAAATGTCTATAGCTTTACGCAGATTTTGTACAGATGTGCGCAGCATAAAGACAAAGCGGGCAGCCGTCAAGGGCTACGGCTGCCCGCTGCGCGCATTCTCCCTTTCCGGTTTCTTACACCATATAAGAACGAATCAAAAGTTATCGCGCATTTATTAGCATAGCACATTCCCGGAAGAATAGCAAGTGCAATCTGCAAGCGAAAGAACATTTTGCACATTTTGCAAAAGAATCTAAAGTGCGTGATGCAATTACTTTCGGAAATTAGTCACTGACCCGACGCGCTACGACGACATAGCGCCCGTTGGCGGACGAATACTCGCAGGTGGAGAGGGTAAGCAGCTGCTCACCGTAGGCAGGGCGGATGCCGCTGTCCACGTCGCTGCGAGAGATGACCTGGTCCACGTAGCGGTTGTAGGTGTCCTCGTCCATGTCGATGTACTGGTTGTAGATAAACGAGGTGTCGTTGACGACATCGATGGTGAATGCACCGAACACCTCATACTTGGCGTCCCCGTAGACGGTGTCAAACTCAATGAAGGGGTGCTCCTGATAGTAGTCGGCCCTGCGGTACTCGGTCAGGCAGCCGAAGATCGTGCCGGTTTTCATATTGTGGCCGTAGATGATCAGGTTGTCGCTCTCGGCGTTGGCCCCGAGCGTCGTTTGCTCGTCCAGGTACGGTACGCCGTAGACGCTGTAGGCTTTGTTGAAGTCATGACGCAGATAGAAATCCTTGTTGTCCGGCGCGTACATAACCGGAAAATCCAGATTGGTGTCGTCGATGGAGATCCAGCCGATAAAGTCGCTGTTCTTGTCGCGCAGGGCAGCAAACCTGGCACCGTTGGGGTTGAGATTCTCCCCTGCAGGGGCCGGGGTCGCCGCGGTATCGATCATCGACTGCAGGTCGGCAAACTCGTTCTCGGTCTTGCGGTCATCGAGGAACCGCTTGATCAGCAGGCCGCCGCTGATGAGGAAGATCGCGGCGAAAACGATCATCGCGAGGGTGTACAGCAGATTACCGCGCTTTTTTTTGCACTTCGCGGTCTCGCGCCGGCGATAGTCCTCGTCGTTGTCCTGGTCGTAGAAGGCCGCAGGTTCCTGCGGAGAAACCTTCGGCAGCTCGGTGACTGTATAGGATGCCTTTACCTGAACGGAAGGGGCCTGCGGCAGCGGTGCATCGCTGCGGTGAATCTTTGCCATGATGGATTCTCCTGTAACACAATACTATCTTTAGGCAATACCGCACAATTCCCGCCTTACGGCTTAAGCACCGC
>OHVT01000057.1_pt1 | contig 76483 bp, 59 predicted proteins | sample 1579441 | NCBI WGS metagenome assembly OHVT01 (sample SAMEA3882542, study PRJEB24775) | human gut metagenome | biome: human-associated habitat; feature: intestine environment; material: feces | place: Netherlands | collected 2009/2010
GTGGTTTCTGATGCGGCGCGCTGCGCGCCCCGCACAGGCTAAAGCCTCTAAACAACAAAAACACGCCGCTCGGGAGCGGCGCATTCATTCGAATCCATATTTGAGTGTATCAGCGAACCCAAAAGGTTGCGCAACGAATGAGCAAATTAAGGATGCGAGCGGAAGCATCCATGCGATAAGCGGATACGAAGCATCTTTGTTGCACAACAAACTCACAGTCGCACGGGGAAATTATGACTACCCCGTGCGACTGTGAGGAAAACATACGGCAGGAGCAGGCTCGCCACCTAAATCGCGCGACGGGCCTCGATGGCGCGGCCAAGCGTAAGCTCGTCGGCATACTCCAAGTCGCCGCCCACGGGAAGGCCGCTTGCCAGACGCGACACCTCGACACCCAACGGCTTGATGGTACGGGCCAGATAGCTCGCCGTGGTCTCGCCCTCAATATTGGGGTTGGTGGCGATGATGACCTCGTGGATGTCCTCGTGGCCCAAGCGTGCCAGCAGCTCTCGAATGTGCAGCTGCTCGGGGCCAATCTTGTCCATGGGACTGATCACGCCGCCCAATACGTGGTAGAGGCCGTGGTAGCTGCCCGTGCGCTCGATCGCCTGGACATCGCGCGGCTCGCCCACCACGCAAATGCGAGTGGTATCGCGCATCGGGTCCTGGCAGATGGAGCACTCGTCGGCCGTGGCGTAGTTAAAGCAGCGGCTGCAAAAGTGGACCTCCTGCTTGACCTCCAGGATGGCCTCGGCCAGGCGGCGCGCCTCCTCGGCGTCGGCCTCCAACAGGTAATAGGCGATGCGCTGGGCCGACTTGGGACCAATGCCCGGCAGACGGCCCAGCTCATCGAGCAGTTTTTGCAGACTGTGGTTGGCACTCATATATATGCGTGTCTTAGAACGGCATGCCCGGGATGTTGAGGCCGCCGGTGATGGCGCCCATCTGCTTGTTGGCGAGCTCGTTGACGCCGCGGACGGCCTCGTTGACGGCAGCCATGATCATATCCTGCAGCATATCGACGTCCTCGGGATCGAGCGCATCGGGATCGATGGTGAGGTTGACGAGCTCCATCTCGCCGTTAACGGTCACCTTGACCATGCCGCCGCCGGCAGAGGCGTCGACGGTCTGGGACTTGAGGTTCTCCTGCGCGGCGGCAAGCTGCTCCTGCATCTTGCGAGCCTGCTTCATCATCTGCTGCATGTTCATACCGGCCATGATGGCTCCTTTACGTGCGGCCGCACGCCGAGCTGCAAGGGCAGCCGGAGCACGGCGGGACTTTCAAACTCAAAAATCGTACCACGGCGCGCGGCGAGAGAGCGGGGCGGACGTGTTACCTCAGTCGATATACATGTCCTCCAATACAAACCGCACTCAAAGATTATGCAAGGTCGAATTATGCAAGGTTGCATAATATCGCACACTCAATCTAGTAGAGCCGAATCCGGCATTTCATGTGCGCCACTAAATAGCTAAATGCCGAACCGCTGCTCGAGGCGGCGCACATGGCGGCAGGGTATAATTTGATTGTCATAGATAGTAATTTGGAGGTGCCCCATGAATGCCCCCAACGCGCTCCAAAACATCCGCTCAAAACACCCCGTTGCATATGTGGTTCTCTATCTCTTTGTCGGCTGGGCATTGCTGGTTGTCATCACCCATGCCATAGCTTTTGGAGCAGAACTGCTGATAGCCAGCTCGGACCAGCCCGTCGTCAAATGGGAAGCGACCGATGAGTGCACCGACGGAACCCGAACCGTTTACTACAACAGCCCGTCCCTCTACCAAGAGTTCAAGGTCAAGATAAAGGACTCCAAGATTGTCGATGCCGAACTAGGCGCTTTCTTGACAATCGGAGCAACCGTCAACGCCGAGCAAGTCGAGCACACGGACAGCCATGCGACGTATCGTATCGACCTCAGCATCCTAGGCCGACCGTCACGTACCTGTCTGCTCGAATGCGAGATACGCGGCACCGCGTTGCACATGTCCGAAATACAGATGCGCCCGGGCAAAGAGATCTCTTCTTGAGCAGCATACCCGCCCGCACGGTTACTCCACCGGTTTGAAGATGGTGGACTGGCCGAAGACGCTGCGGATGAGGGCTTTGGCCTCGTCCTCGGTCTGCGGGATGCTCGGGGCTGCACCCTGATGGCCGAAGGGGCTGCCCGCACCGGGGTTGGACTCCCAGGGAGCTGCAGGAGCGCCCTCCTCTTTGGGGGCAGTTGCAGCGGACTTGGGCGCGGACGCCGCACCCGGCACGTCGAACGGAGGCAGATCGTCCCCGCTCGCATCGCCGGCAAAGCCGCCGACCATAGCGTCGTCGTAGGGCACCTGCTCGGATTCCCACGGCGCGGGCTGCGCGACAGGCTGAGCCTTGGGAGCGGACGCGCGCTCGGGCGCTCGGGGTGCGGGCTCGGTCGGGAGCTTACCCGTGACAGGAGCGCCGGCGGGGTTGTCGGAGCGTAGCCAGGGGGCTTTGCCCAGGTCAGACGACTTGGGCGCGGGTGAGACGGGCTTGGGCGCGGGTGTCGGAGCAGCCGGTTTGGGCGCTGCGGGCTTAGGCGCCGACGGGGTCGATGCCGCTACCGGCGCCGCTTGCTGCTGCGGCGCGCTGGCGCTCGAGGATACAGGGGCCGCCGAGGACACGGGTTGCGGGTCCGCAGATGCCGCAGCCCGTGCAGATGGAGAATGCTCCTCATGTTGAGGAGCCGGCGTGCCACCCCCATCCAGGACATAGTCGACGGTACGACGACCGAAGACCGCGCAGACCGTCGGCAGGACCACCGACTGCGTATCGGCGCGACCGAGCATCTTAATGGCAAAAGTCGAACCCGCGGGGAACGAGACCGTGAGCTTGGAGCCGTCGTCGGCCGTGGCGCGGGCGTTGAGCAAAAGCCCTGCGTAGGAAGCCTGACGCGCCTTGACACGCTCGACAACCTCGGCCCATTTGCGCTGCAGCTCTCCGGCATCCTCGACCGCGGGCGTCTCGGCGGCACCGGCGGCGGCAACCTGGGCGGCGTTGTTGGACTGGGGCTTAGGTGCCGGAGCGGTGGCAGGCGCGGGGGCCGCAACGGGCTGAGGCGTCGGAGCCGGCGCAGGCTGAGGCGCAGGCGCTGCAGGCTTGGAAGCTGACACGGACGCAGAACGGGGCGCAGGCTGAGCCGTCGGAGCGGCAGCACCACGGTCCCAAGGCATACCGCCCTGGCGCGCGGACGTAGCAGCGGGGGCAGCGGATGCCGCCGGGGCGGCAGCGCGGGCGCCCGAAATGAGCGTCGGCTGTTGGGCAGCAGCGGGTACGGATGCTGCAGGCGCGGCGGCCTGAGCAGCAGCCACGCTCGCCGGCACGGCGGCGTTGGCAACCATGGCCTCCAGGCGTGCCACGCGCTCGGCCAATGCCTCAATCGTTAAATCAGCCTCGGGACGCGCCAGACGCGTGCAGGCAATCTCGAGCACCAGGCGCACGTCGCTCGCGCCCCTCATCTCCAGTGCGGCATCGTCGAGCACTGTCAGCACACGAGCCAGGCGGTCGGCAGGATGCTCGCCAAAGGCAGCGGCCTCGGCAGCAAGCGCCTCGGCCTGCTCGGAGCCGCCCTCAAACAACTCGGCACGGGCACGGGCAACGCAGGCAACATACACGTCGCGCACGTGCGCCACCAGGTCGCGCGTCAGCTCCAGCAGATCGTTACCTTCCTCGACCTGCGCGCGAATAAGCCCATACAGCTCGGCAACATCGCGATCGGCAATGGCGCGGGAAAACTCGCCCAGAATCTGGTCCGAAACCTCGCCTAAAAGCGAGCGGGCGTCGTCCGCATGCACAGAACCGTTGCCAAAGACGCTCAGCTGCTCCAGCGTGGAAAGCGCGTCGCGCATACCGCCCTTGGCATGGCGCGCCACAATGGCGAGTGCCTCGTCGTCGTAATCGAAGCCCTCCTGCTCGCACACGTATGCCAGGCGATGCTCAATATCCTCGTTGCCGATGCGATGGAAATCGAAACGCTGGCAGCGCGAGAGGATGGTCTCCAGAATCTTTTGCGGGTCGGTGGTGCACAGCACAAAGATCACGTGCGCCGGCGGCTCTTCAAGCGTCTTGAGCAGCGCGTTGAACGCCGCCGTCGTGAGCATGTGGACCTCGTCGATGATATAGATCTTGTACTTGCCGCGCACCGGGGCAAAGTTGACGGAGTTGATGATCTCCTCGCGCACATTGTCCACGCCCGTGCGGGAGGCGGCATCGAGCTCGTAGACATCGGGGTGGTTACCCTCGGCAATGAGCTCGCACTCCTCGCAAGTACCGTCGGGCATGCAGCCGCTTGCACCCTCGGCGCGCGCCGCCTCGGCATTGCGGCACAGCAGCGCCTTGGCCAGAATGCGCGCCATGGTGGTCTTGCCCGTGCCGCGCGGTCCGCAGAACAGGTAGGCGTGGGACAGGCGCCCCTCGGTGATGGCGTGCTCGAGCGTCGAGACGATATGCTGCTGGCCCACCACGGAGTCAAAGGTGAGCGGGCGATACTTTCGGTACAACGATTCCATGGGTGCTCCCCCGGGTATACTGAGTCTTGTTGCCGCGGCGGCCATGCGGTCGCACGGCATACTGCATTCCATAATACCCGTACGGCGAGCCCGCCGCGATAGGAGTCCAAAGAGCATGGCAGACGCAGAGAGCAACCTCGTCCCCTCCGAAGCAGCCGACCAGGTCGAGGTCGCGCTCGAGGAGCAGGCCGCAGCCGACGACGGCATCCTGTACCTCAACGAGTACCAGTACGAAAACGACCTGGTCACCGACTTCGCCCGCCTGGTCGCCTCGCCCAGGCGTCGCGGCTCGCTGTATGTCGCCGCGGCAATTGCCGCGCTCATCGGCATCGGCATGCTGGTGGCCGGCGGCAACTGGATCAAGTTTGGCGTCGTCCTGATCGTGTTCGGCGCCTTTTTGGCCTGGTGGAGCAAAAACCTGCACCACACCCTCGCCCGCGACTTTATCGACGCCGTTGAGGCCGACGAGTCCATGGGTGGCCGCTATCGCCGCGTCGCCGCCAACGAGGACGGCCTGATGGTTTGGGGCAAGAGCGGCAAGTCACAGTTCTTCCCGTTTGAGAAGCTCGACCACGTGCTCGACGGCGAGCGCATCTTTGTGGCCATGTTCGCCGACCAGGGCGTGACGATTCCTAAGGACACCTTCGTCCGTGGCGATGCCGAGCAGTTTGGCGCCTTCCTTAAGGCGCGCATCAACAAAAAACTCCGCATCGAGACCAAGAAGAAGAAAATGAAGGCCGAGAAGGCCGCTGCCGAGGCCAAGCAGGGCGACAAGCCCCAGGACAACAAGGGCAAGCAGCGCAAGCGGAAGAAGAACAAGAAGAAGCACTAGGCCGGACGCAGGGTCCAGACCCCAGACGGAGCTTAAATTGAATGTCGCCCACCTGCGCGTGCTACACTAGCAGCATCTATGCCACCGCGAACGGCTCGGCCCCGCGCCCGCCGCTCGCAAACGAACTTTAAACGCACGAGGGTTGGCCATGCCGCTTTTCTCGCAACATACCGCCCGGTTCTCGCCGGACGTTCCTTTGGAGGGCACCAGCTCTCGCGAGCTGCTCAAGCGGTACCAGCCGCTCGAGACACTTGCGACCGGCGGTTTTGGCTCCATCGAGATCTGCCGCGACACGCACCTGCGCCGCCGCGTCGCCATTAAGCGCATCCCCCTTATTAACGGTGTCGGCATGCCCGCCAGCGACATCATGGATGTCCTGCGCGAGGCGCACACTGCCGCCATGCTTCAACATCCCAACATCGTGCAGGTCATCGACTTTACGCACGACACAGCCTATGCCTACCTGGTTATGGAATATGTCGATGGCATGTCGCTGGCCGAGTTTTTGCACCGCGTGGACGGTCACTCACTTACCTTTGACGAGGCCGCGGCCATTGCCGATGCCCTAGGCCAGGCGCTCACCTTCGCCCATAGTAATGGCGTACTCCACCTGGACATTAAGCCCGCCAACGTGCTCATCGACCACTCGGGCAATGTAAAGCTCACCGACTTTGGCATGGCGCGACTGTCGTCCGCCGGTGGCTTTGGCGGCTCGCGCGGCGGCACCATCGGCTACATGCCGCCCGAGCAGCTCGATATCGAGACCGGCACGGTCGATGAGCGCGCCGATGTCTTTGCCCTCGCCTGTGTAATCTATGAGGGCCTGTGCGGCAGCGCTCCCTTTATGGCGGCCACGCCCGCCGACTCGCTCGACCGCATCATCGGCGGCGCCACCTATCCCAGCGAGCTGATACCACACTTTCCCCCGGGAGCCGAGGCCGCGCTCATGAGCGCGCTCTCCCCCATGCCGCAGGACCGCCCCAGCAGCATCGAGGCATTTTGCGACCAGCTCCTTGCCGGTCTGGGCAGCGTACGCGAGGGCCGTCGCAGCCTGGAACAAATGGTTGGCGAGCTTTCGGATGACGAGCAGGAGCTCGACGATATCGAGCCGTCGCACTACGAGGACGAAGCCATCGAGGTCGACCCCGCACTTGGCTGGGCGGGCACGCGCTGGAGCCATGCGCGCGACTACACCATGCGCGCTATCTCGGCGCTAACGTGCGGCACCTTTAGCTTTTTGCTGATGCAAACGGCCGGGGTCGCGGCGCTTCCCGGCTTGGTCATTGCGGCCATCGCGATCGGAGCGGCGGCTGGCCTGGCCCCCCAGATTGGCTCGGCCATCTCGGCTGTGGGCTTTTTGGTGCTCATGGCCAACGCCACCATGCAGGCGCAGGGCATCCTGTCGATGCTGCCGGTCGCGGTGATCTTTGCCGCTGCCATGTCCGGTTGGTGGATCGCCTGGGGTCGCACCGAGGCTGCCGCGAGCGCCGCGCTCACCTGTGCACTCGCGCTTGGCTGTCTGACCGGCAATACCTTCCTGGCAGCTGGGGTCGCCGGCGGCGTCGCGTCATTTTGGCTCGGCCCGGCAAGCGCCGCCGCGGCAACGGGCATGGGCGCGCTTTTTGCCCGTCTGGCCACGGTCGCGCTTTCAGCCGGAGGCGTGCTGGGGCTCGGTAACGTTGCCGCAGCGCTGGGAGACCCGCTCCTTTGGGCTGCCTTTGGGCTAGTCGCGGCAACTGCCGCAGCGTCATCCGCGCTGCTCAATGCCCATGCCAAGCGTGCCGATCAGGGCTCAAACCTTGCCGCAATCGCCGCCATCGCTGTCACCGGCATCGGCTGCGCAGCGGCGTCCTGTCTTGCACACCATATGGAAATTGCCAGCCTTGCAGCCGCGGTCGTCGCCAAGGCGGCGGTTGCGGGAACCCTATCCTCTATAATCGTTGGGATATGCCTATATTTGCTCGGATACCAAAGAACCTATACGGAGAGTGATCTTTCGTGAACTTCCTGAACATCTTCGAGGACCACGTGGCCGGCATCTTCGGTGCCACCCGTGCCCCGTTCTCCTTTAAGAAGCTTGCCAAGCAGGCCGCTCGCGACATGGAGGATCAGACTCTGGTGATCAACGGCGTCAACACGGCGCCGGCACTCTATACCATCCTTATCGCCGCCGACGACGATCCCATGCTCGCCCCGTTCTACCCCGAGCTTTCGCGCGAGGTCCGCGAGTTTGTGAAGGCGCAGGCCGAAAAGCGCCGCTATGTCTTTGTCGGCGAGCCCCTCGTGCGCTTTATGATCGATCCGCAGCTGCGCGCCGGCAAGTTCTCGGTCTTTGCCGAGAACGTCGATGCCCCCACGCTCGGCCGCCTGTACGAAGAAGAGCGCGCCTATCAGAACGGCCTGGGCCAGAACAACTCCGCGGCAAGCCGTGCCGCCAGCGCCCCGCGCGCCGGCCAGCAGCAGTTTGCTGCCCCGCAGCAGCAGCGCCCCGCCGCCATGCCCCAGCAGCAGCCGACGCCTCGCGCCGCCGCTCCCGACCCGCTTGCCGTGGCAGACCCCTTCGCGCCTAGCGTCCCCGACCCCGCCGCCGCACCCATCCCGGTGCCGCAGACCGTCTCGCGCGACGCGCTTGCCGGCATGGGCGGAGCCGCCGCGACCGGTGCCGCCGTGGGCCTAGGCGCCGCAGCCGGCATCGCCTCCAACATGGCGAGCACTCGCGCCCCGCAGCGCCCGCTCGCCCAGCTCGTCGACGTCGTGAGCGGCGAGAGCCATAGCATCACCTCCGCACAGGTGACCATCGGTCGCGAGCGCTCAGTTTCCGACATTGCCCTGCGCGACCCCAACGTGTCGCGCCGCCACGCCCAGCTCACCTTTACGGGCTCGGATTGGTCGATCGAGGACCTCAATTCCACCAACGGCACGCTCGTCAACAACCGCCGCATTACGCGCTGCCCGCTGCGCAACGGCGATCTGCTGACGTTTGGCCTGAGCACCTTTGAATTTAGGGGATAGTCGCTTATGAACATCGATATCGTCCTTTTTGCAGGCCGCATCGTCCTGGTCGCCCTGCTCTATATCTTCCTGTTCGCCGTCATGAAGACCGGCGTGGGACTTGTGCGCGGGCAGCGCCGCGACTCGGCCATTTGGACGATCGATGTGGACAAGGGTCCGCGCGGTATCCGCGGCATCCACGTAGACATGCTCGGCCCCGTCATCGTCGGTCGCTCGCCATCTTCGGACATCTGCATCAACGAACCGTTCGTCTCGGCCTCGCATGCGCGCTTTTCGCTGCAGGGCCCGGCGCTCATCATCGAGGACCTCAACTCGCTTAACGGCACGCTCGTCAACGGCCGCCAGCTCGTGGAGCCCGCGACGCTGCGTGAGGGCGACGAAGTCCAGATTGGCGATGTGGTCATGAAGGTGAACCGTCGATGATCGACGAGGAGAACAAGTCCGCAACCATGCCCGAGACGCCGACTGCACCCGCAGTTGCGCCGGCTCATGCCGCTCCGACGCGCCCTGCGACCGTGGAGCCCGAGGACACGGTGTTCTCCCTGCCTCTTTCGCATGTAACTCAAGAATATCCGGCACTCGTCGATGACGAGGACGCCGACACCGAGCAGCTCGATGCCCCCATCGGCGCGCACGCTGCCGAGCAGCCCGCGGAACCGGAGGCAACGCCCGCACCGGCCCACTTTGCCGAGCCCGTCGCCGAGGCGATCAACGAGAGCGCTACCGTGTTTGCAGCCCCCGAGCCTGCCGCGCCGGTATTCCCCGTCGCCCCGGCAAGCGAGGCGGCACCCGCATCTGCAACGCCTGCCGAAGTCGAGCAGCCCGTTGCCGCGCCCGCCGCAGCTCCCGAGTCCTCCGCTCAACCCCAGAGCACGCCTGCGCCGTCGCACTTTGCGACGCCCGAGCCGACGGCTGCCGAGCCGCAGCAGGACGGCGATCCCGCCGACCGCGTAACCGAAGATCTCAACCTTCCGGACGTCTCCGACGTCGAGTCGGGAGACGATGCCGACACCGTCTCCCCCGGCGACACCGCCGAGATCGATGTCGCGGCCGTGGAGGCAAAGCTCAAAGATCCCGGCTCGACCATGAGCTTTGAGCCGCTGACCGACGAGCGCATCGAGACCGACTCGACCTACGACGCCGGCACCACCACGCAGCTTATGTGGGGCGCCCGCTCCGACGTCGGATGCGTACGCCCGCACAATGAGGACTCCTATCTGGTGCAGTCGCCGCTCTTTTGCGTGTGCGACGGCATGGGAGGACACGCCGCCGGCGAGGTGGCATCCTCCATCGCCGTCGAGACCATCGCCAAGACGGCGCCGCAGTCCGCCGACGCCGCGCGCCTGGCCGCAGCCGTCGAGGCCGCCAACGCAGCCGTGATCGAGGCCGCCCTCAACGGCCTGGGCAAACCCGGCATGGGATGCACGGCCACCTGCGCCTACATCGAAAACGACACGCTCGCCATCGCCCACGTGGGCGACTCGCGCGCCTACCTGCTCCACGAGGGTACGCTCATCCGCGTGACCCGCGACCACTCCTACGTGGAGGAGCTCGTGGATGCCGGCGAGATTACGGCCGACGAGGCCCGCGTCCACCCCAACCGCTCGGTCATCACCCGCGCGCTGGGCTCGGATCCCGCCATGTATGCCGACCACTTTACCCTGCACATCGAGGAAGGCGACCGCCTGATTCTGTGCTCCGACGGTCTTTCGAGCATGATTCCCGATAGCGATATCGAGAACATCGCTACGCAGTCCTCGAGCGCACAGATCTGTGTCGACAACTTGGTGGACGCGGCGCTCGCCGCCGGCGGCCACGACAATGTGACCGTGGTGGTCGTCGACCTGGTCGACGACGGCGTCATGCGCGAGGCAAAACGCGTCCGACGCCGCAATGTCACCATCGCCACCGTCTTGGCCCTTGTCTTTGTGCTGGTAGCAGGCATCTGGGCATACACGGGCGTCACTGGCTCCTATTACTTGGGAACCTACCACGGCAATGTCGCCGTCTGGCGCGGCCTGCCCGGCAAGACGCTCGGAGTCGAGCTCCACTGGCTCGAGAGCGAAACCAGCATCAAACTGTCCGACCTGCCCGAAGACACGCAAAACCGCCTGAAGGCAGGCATTCCGCAAACGAATGTCGACGATGCGCAGGACACCATTTCCAAGTACCGCCATCAGATTGACGAGGAGCAGACCCGTCAGGTGATTGACGCGCAAACGATTCGCGACAACACCGATCAGGAATCCACCTCCGAGTCAGATTCCGAGAAAACCGCCGAACAGTCAGCCGAGGCCGAAGCCTCCGATAAGAATTAGAAAGGGAGTGCCGCTTATGAGTCGCCGCAACACCGAACTGCTCTTGCTCATCGCCTCGGCGTTCCCCGTCATCCTGCTCTATGCGATGTACGTGCTCACCGCGGGCGCCACGATTTCCTTTGAGACGCTCGCCGTGCCGATCGGCCTGTTCGCCGCCTTCGCCGCGGCGCATATCGCCGTGCGCATCCTGGCGCCCGGCGCCGACCCCGCCATCCTGCCCATCGTCTTTGTGCTCTCGGGCATCGGCATCACATTCGTGACGCGCCTGGCCCCCGACCTCGCCATCTCGCAGCTCATCATCTTGTTTGTCTCGGTGGCGCTCATGGTGGGAACGCTCGCGCTGGTCAAGAACCTCGATGTGGTCATGCGCTACAAGTACACCTTCGGCATTATCGGCATCATCCTGCTGATGCTGCCGATCTTTATCGGCACCACGATCTCGGGCTCCAAGCTGTGGATTCGCATCGCGGGCTTCACCATCCAGCCTGGCGAGTTCGCCAAGGTCTTCATCGTCCTGTTCCTGGCAGGCTATCTGGCCGAGAACCGCGAGCTGCTCTCCATCTCCAACCGCAAGATCCTGGGCCTCAAGATTCCGCGCTTCCGCCTGCTGCTGCCGCTGTTTGCCGTGTGGGGCGTGTGCCTGCTCATCGTCGTCTTCGAACGCGACCTGGGCTCGGCCGTCCTGTTCTACACCATCTTTTTGCTGATGCTCTATGTTGCCACGGGACGCTTTTCGTACGTCATCATCGGCCTTGCGCTGCTGGCCGTTGGAGCCGTGGGCGCCTACAAGTTCCTGTCGCACGTGCAGGTGCGCTTTCAGGTCTGGGTCGATCCGTTTAAGGACGCCCAGGGCCAAGGCTACCAGATCGTACAGTCACTTTACTCGCTGGCTGACGGCGGCCTGGTTGGCGTCGGCATTGGCAACGGCATGGCAAACAACATCCCCGTCGTCGAGTCCGACTTTATCTTCTCGGCCATCGGCGAGGAAATGGGCCTTTTGGGCGGCGGCGCCGTGCTCATCCTGTTTATGCTTTTTGCCGTGCGTGGCCTCACCACGGCCGCCCGCGCCAAGTCCGACCTTGCCGCCTTTAGCGCGACCGGCCTTACGGCGGCCATCAGCTTCCAGGCATTCTTAATCGTTGGCGGCGTAACCCGCTTGATTCCGCTGACCGGCGTCACCCTGCCCTTTATGAGCCAGGGCGGCTCCTCGCTGCTGGCGAGCTTTATCATCGTCGCGCTGCTGCTGCGCGCCGGCGACGAGGCAACCGGACGCGAAGCCGAGCTCACCGGCACCGGCACCATGGCCGCCATCACCGATGACCAGGTCGCATCCGCCGCTGCCCCGACCGGTACGCGTTTTGCCAGCGCACCTTCCTACAGCCACGGCAACCACTCCGCGGGTTCTCGCATGCGACGTCGCCTGCTCGACACGCCAGAGTCCGGCGTGCTCGGCCGCGTTGCACTTGCCAACCGTCTGACTCGTGCCGTGTTTGCCTTTACGGCGCTGTTCGCCATCCTTATCGGCAACCTCACCTATGTCCAGGTCATCAAGGCGAAGGATTACCAGGACATGCCGACCAACAACCACACCATCGCCCGCTCCAAGTACATCCAGCGTGGCTCCATCATCACGTCCGACGGCGTGACACTAGCCGAGTCGCTGCAACAGGAGGACGGCACCTACGCCCGTTCCTACCCCAACGGCAACATGGCCGCGCACGTAGTGGGCTACGTGAGCCAGCAATACGGCACCGCCGGCATCGAGAGCGTCATGAACGATACGCTCACCGGCTCCAAGGATTACTCCAGCTGGAACAACGCCATCGCGTCGCTCGCGGGACAGACCCAGCCGGGCAATACCGCCAAGCTCACCATCGACTCGCGCATCCAGACGGCTGCCGAGCAGGCGCTCAAGGGCTTTAAGGGCGCTGTGGTGGTCATGGATCCGCGCACCGGTGCGGTCCTTGCGTGTGCGAGCTCGCCCACCTACGACAACACCAACATCGATGCGCTGCTCCAGTCGGGCGGCGGCGAGGACGGCTCCATGTACGACCGTGCCATGGACGCGCTGTACACCCCGGGCTCGACCTTTAAGGTCGTCACACTCTCCGCGGCGCTCGAAACCGGCACCGCCAGCCTTACCAGCACGTACCAGGCGCCCGGCTCCATGGACATCGGCAACGCGCCGGTCACCAACTCTGCCAACGAGAGCTACGGCACCATCAGCCTGCAGCAGGCCTTCGCCGTGTCGTCCAACGTCGTCTTTGGCCAGGTGGCCAACGAGGTCGGTGCCAGCTCGCTCGTCCAGTTTGCCAATGCCTTTGGCTACGGTCAAAAGCTCGGTCAGGATCTGACCACCGCGGCTTCCATCATGGCCGACCCGTCGCTTATGACCGAGTGGGAGACCGCTTGGGCAGGCGCCGGCCAGCCCGTCGGCATGGACCACACGCCTGGCCCGCAGACCACCGTTATGCAGAATTGCGTGATCGCTGCCGCTATCGCCAACAGCGGCGTGGTCATGGACCCGTTCTTTGTGTCACAGATACTCGCCCCGGACGGGACCGTGGTTAAGACCACGCAGTCCCGCTCGCTGGGCCAGGCTGTCAGCTCTGCCACGGCCGACCAGGTTAAGCAGGCCATGCTCGCCGTCGTCCAGTCCGGTACCGGCACCGATGCCCAGATTCCGGGCGTCAAGGTTGCCGGCAAGACCGGTTCGGCCGAGACCGGCGGCACCAACGTCAACTCTATGTTTGTTGGCTTTGCACCTTACGATTCACCCACGGTTGCCATCTCGGTGGCCTTGGAGGATTACGACAAACACGATGTCGAGGCGGCCAAGATTGCCGGCATCGTCCTGACCGCGGCGCTCGCCGCACAGGGAGCGTGATGCCCATGATCAAAGCGGATACTTATGGCGCGCCGCGGCCGATGAGCTAGCGGCAACGCTCCACACGGCCCCAGCGGCCACACATTTGGTACTACACACATCGTTGAGCGAATAGTTATGTTAGGAGCAGGAATGGAACAGAGGGTCCTCGGGGGAAGATACCTCCTCAAGGATAAGGTGGGAACGGGCGGTATGGCGACCGTCTTCCGTGCACAGGATCAGGTCCTCGACCGCACGGTTGCCGTCAAGATCATGCTGCCGCAGTATGCCGGCGATGCCACCTTCGCCGCCCGCTTTAAGCAGGAGGCCCAGGCAGCTGCCGGCCTGTCCTCCCCCTATATCGTGGGCGTCTACGACTGGGGCAAGGACGGCGACACCTATTACATCGTCATGGAGTACCTGCGCGGTACCGACCTTAAGAGCGGCATCAAGAGCCACGGCGCCCTCGATCCCAAGAAGGTCGCGCAGATCGGCTCGCAGATCAGCTCCGCGCTTTCGGTCGCACACAAGCACGAGATCATCCACCGCGACATTAAGCCGCAAAACATCATGGTGCTGCCCGACGGCAACATCAAGGTCATGGATTTTGGCATCGCACGCGCCAAGAACAGCCACCTCACGCAGGATAACAACGTGCTGGGCACCGCCCACTACGTCAGCCCCGAGCAGACCCGCGGCCAGGACCTCGGCCCCACCTCGGATATCTACTCGCTGGGTGTCGTCATGTACGAGTGTGCCACCGGCCGCGTACCCTTTGACGGCGACGACGCCATCTCGGTCGCGCTCAAGCAGGTCAACGAGCTCCCCATCCCGCCGAGCCAGATCAACTCCGGCGTCGACGCCGACCTGGAGCGCATCATCCTCAAGTGCATGGAGAAGGACCCGGCAAACCGCTTCCAGACGGCCGACGAGCTGCGCCAGGTGCTCAACAGCTACCTGTCCGGCCGTGCCGTCAACGTCTCGGAGCCCACGCGCATCATTGGCGCCGCGGGCGACCTGGGCGCTACCAAGACCCGTGAGCTGTCTGACTCCACGCGCGCTATGGTTCGCCCCGTATCGGGCGTAAGCGGACAGACCAACCCCCGCAGCGCCGTCTCGGGTTCCACCGGTTCCTACGAGGTCGATCAGCCCAAGTCCAACAAGAACAAGATTATCGCCGCCGTAGTCGCCGCAATCGCCGTGGTTGGCGTTGTGGTGGCCTTCGCCACCGGGCTCTTTGGGGGCGAGCAGGTTACGGTGCCCGATGTGCTTAACAAGGACCAGCAGACCGCTATCGAGCTGATCAAGGAGGCCGGCCTTGAGGTCGGAACTGTCGACCAGAGCTATAACGACGATGTCGACGAGGGCAAGGTTGCCGAGCAGACCCCCAACGGCAACACTAAGAAGCCCAAGGGCTCCAAGGTGAACCTGGTGATCTCCAAGGGCCCCAAGCCCTCCGAGAAAGTTGAGGTTCCGCAGCTCGTCGGCCTAACCAAGGACCAGGCCGAGGCCGCGCTGGCAAGCGTGGGCCTGAAGGGCAACGCAACCGAGGAGGCCAACGAGGCCGACGAAGGCCAGGTCTTTGAGCAGGGCACTGATGCCGGCAAGGAAGTCGAGAAGGGCACGACCATCTCGTATAAGGTCTCCAGCGGTCCTGACACCACCTCCGTCCCCGATCTGACCGACATGACCGAGGCCCAGGCACGCAACGCTCTCGACATGGCTGGCTTTGGCGTCGACGTGAGCTACCAGGAAAACGACTCGGTTACCGAGGGCACCGTAATTAGCTGGAACCCTAGCGGCAAGCAGAAGCCCGGTGCCACGATCACCGTCGTCATCGCCAAGAAGTCCGGCAAGGCCAGCGTCCCGGGTAACCTGTACGGCAAGAGCATCTCCGCCGCCGTCACCGCGCTCAACAACGCCGGTTTCTACAACATCGCATTCTGCGATCAGAACGGCAACCCCGTGAGCGGCAACGAAAACGCCACCGTTACGGGCGTCTCCCCCACCGGCAAGCAGTCCACCGACAGCACGATCACGCTGACGGTTTCGCTTTCTGGCTCTGCCTCGGGTGACGATTCCGACACGACGACTAACTAGTCGACAACCCATCACCTGCAGCGGCTATGGCCGCAAACATATTCGCTCAACGGCGCCCGCTTGCTCCCCAGCAAGCGGGCGCGTTATTTATCGACAGGCCAGGGCTCCATAGCAACGCAAAGAGGCCCGCAAAAGCGAGCCTCTCAGGTAACAACAGATATGTGATGCAGTAATTACTAGCCGCAGAACTTCACCATGGTCTCGACCATGGACTCTTGCCTATAGACAAAATGTCCAGAAGCAAGGAGATGAAAGAGTAAGGACAACGCCCTCTAAAAGAAGGCCGTATATGAAGATTGCATATCCCTTTTGCCTTCATATACTCAAGAAGCACCCCTCGAAGCGCTCCTGAGAGGCCCCCTTGGATGCAACCCAGGGGATCCAGATTCTGGTAGACATCGGCACAGCAAAATCCTGCCGCGCAGGCACGAACGGACATCTTGACTCCCAACGCAATGCGGGGCGCCCCAAGACACCCCGCCACGACAAAAAACTAGTTCTCGTAGACCAGCGGGTGGCCCCAACTGCCCTCGATCTTGCAGGTCTGCGCCGCAAAACCGGCAGCGAAGTCCAAGCTCTCGCGAATTGCGGCCTCGCCGCACTCGCCGGCCTTCTTCTTGGAAAGATAGGTGACCAAAAACGCCGTCAGCAGTGAATCGCCGGCCGCCATAGCGTCTTTGAGCTCCTCGGGCGCCACGGGCTTGATGCCCTGCTCGTAGAAGTTTTCGCCGTCATAGGCGACGGAACCCTTGCTCCCGCGCGACGCGCATACGATTTGAGGGCCAAGGGCCTTCACCCACTCGAGCTTCGCCTTGATATCCTCCAGGGAAGCGTCGCCCATGGACATAAAGGCGTACGTCACAAATGGCGCAATCTGCTCGAAGTACTCGTCGGTGGAGTCATCGGAGAAGTCGAAGCTGATAGGCACACCGGCAGCCTTGATCTTGGGGAGCTCGCGCTCGGTGAAGCAGTAGTTGCCGCTGTGCACCAAATCGAAGCCGCTGACGTACTCGGCGGCGAAGCGGTCTATCACGTAGCGCATGTCGCCACGTATGCCGCCTTCATTGGAGCCCAGGAAGATACGGTCCCCGGTCTTGTCAACGGTCACGCGAGCGGCGCCGTTGACGCCCAGGACCTGCTGGCAGCGAAGAAGCTCGACGCCCTCGTCCTCAAGCGATGCTATAACGTGCTCGGCCTCCTCATCTGATCCGAAGATTCCCATGTAGGCGCTGCGATCGACACCGAGCTTCTTGGCGAAGACGGCGAAGTTGACTGCGTTGCCGCCGGGATACATAGTCTTGATATGCTCGTACTTATCGACAACGTTGTCTCCAAAGCCGAGCACGCTTATAGGATAGGCTGCCATGGTTATCTCCATTCAGGTAAACCGCCGTGGCTACGGCGAGCAGAAGAGGCGCGAGGATTCGCACGTCTCAACGCGCTTCGCGCCCCGTTCTAAAATCGCTAGTACTTCTCGATGCCCATGTAACGACGCACGTCCGGGTGATGGTCGAACACCTTGCCGCGAGCGGAGCGCAGCTCACAGTTCATCGCGTAGAACAGGATTGGATCAAGGAACGCGCGAACGCTTGCCGGTACTTGGTCCATGCCGTACTCCATGGCGTCGAGCACCATAAGAGTGTCGGTATGGGTCTCGAGGAATGCGAGGGCGCGCTCATCCATGGCTCGGCACTCACTGGAAGACATCTGCAGGAAGTAGAAGACTCCGGGCTCGGTCACCTCGAAGGGGCCGTGGAAGTACTCGCCGGAGTGGATATAGGCGCAGCTCTGCCACTGCATCTCCATAAGCGAGCAGATAGCGAAGCCATAGGTCTGGCTAAACACGGGACCGGATCCCAAGATATACAGGAACTTGTGGTCCTGGCACAGGGCAGCGAAACGGTCGCAAAGTTCGGCGTTGACCTTCTCGCGAGCCGCAGGCAGGATCCGGTCCATCTTGGCGATGCCTTCGTACATATCGGCAAGGTCAGCATAACCTTCCTGCTGATCCAAGAGCTCGGCAGCGAGAGCCAAAGAGATGCCGGCGGGTACCTCCGCCTGCGGAACTCCCTCGCCCCACGGATATACCCAGCACGTCCACTCACCGTTATCGATGCCGGAGCCGGCGTTGTCGGTCTGTGCGATAACGGTTGCGCCCGCCGCCTTGGCGATCGAGCACGCATCGATTACCTCGGGAGTGTTGCCGGAGTGGCTGCAAGCGATAACAAGGGACTTTTCGCCCAGGCGCTTGGGACGCATGATATCGAACTCGCGGGCGGTATACGCCTCACTGGCAAACGTAGTCGCCTCGCGCTTAAGCAGCTCATGGGCGGGCAGCAGGTCGATGAGGGAGCCGCCGCAGGCAACCCAGAAGACGCTATCGAAACCGCCCTTTTCGGCGATTGCGTCGGCGATGAGATCATGTGCGTTCATTGTTATTCTTCCTTTCGATACGGCGGACGAATCCGCCAACGTTTACTGCAAGTCTTCTCGTCAAGCGTGTTGACTGCCCCACGCGAATGGGAGCTACGCGCTAGTCGACAAAATACCTCTCGAAGGCGTCCATGTTGCGCCGGTCCGCTGCTGCGGGATCATCGAAATACCTTCCATCGGTGATCTCCTGGCCAAGATAGCCCTCGAACCCATGCGCGTTGAGGACACGCACGAAATCGTCCATGCTGTGCTTTCCATCGCCCCAAACCAGATGGCCGTATGGGTCGCCATCAATGAAGTGCATGTTCCTTATGGCACCATCGCCAAACTCGGCAAACCACTCTTCAAGGCTCTCGCCGGCGACTCCCATAGCAGTAGTGTCCACCATTGGAGTAAGGTGCGGGTTGGCTACTTGGTCAAGCATGCGCCTGGCATCCGCGAGTGTAACCACCAAGTTGCTCTCTTCCGGCCTCAGGCTCTCCATGCAGAGGGTCACGCCGTGCTCGCCGGCATAGTCCGCAAGAATCGCCAAGTGCTCGGCAGAGCGCTTCCAAGCTTCCTCGCGGTCCTCGTCCCAATCGCCCCAACCGGAGTTGATGGACATATACGGGGCGCCGAGCACCTCGGCGAGCTCGATGCCGTGCTTGAAGTAAGCGAGGCTCCGCTGCGCGTGGAGGGGCTTTCTGGCAGCGTACTGCCACGGATACACCACGTTCTCCGGGCACAGGGAGCTCCCGGAGAGTCCGCGGGACTCGATCTTGCGGCGAAGCTTGTCGGCCTCGAAATACCCCGTGTGGTCCAGCGTCACGTGCGGCTCGGCCGCCCAAAGCTCGATGGTTTTGAAGCCAAGGCGCTGCTGAACATCAAGGAAATAATCGAGCGACCACATGATGTAGTGAATGTTCATGCCGGCGACCTGCTCGCGACGCAGGCGGGGCGCGGAAGCGTTTAAATCCATGCTGGGCATCTCCTCTCCTAGCAATCTTCGTACACGACCCGACCATCGCTCAGCGTGAGCGAGACCTGGATGTCTCTGGCATCTTTGGGGTCCACCGCAAACATATCGCGGTCCAAAACGCAGATGTCCGCGAGCTTGCCCGCCTCGAGGGTGCCGAAATCGTTCTCGCGAACCAGATCGTAGGAACCCCCGGCAGTCCATGCCCGCAGCAGCTCGGCAACGCTAACGGTATTCTGCGGGTTGACGTCCAAACCGTCGGCGAAGTACCCTCCGCAGGCGCTGTAGATCGAATCTCCTAGATGCGGGATAAGGAGGGGAAGATCGGTTCCGCAGCACAGCACACATCCGCCATCCACCATGGCGCGACGGTTCCAGCTGCGGGAGAGCCTCTTCTCTCCTATCTGGCGACGCATGGTCGAAAGGCAATCCTCGCGCTTATCAAGAGTAAGGATCTGGGGATAGACCTCGCAGATACCGCCGATGGCGCCCATGCGCGCCAGGTCAGCTGGATCGGAGTTCTCAAGGTCCGTAATCGAATGCCTGCGAGCGAGCCTTCCCGACTCATCACGCGGTAGCCGCTCATACAGGTCGATCGTCTTGCGAACGGCCCCATCCCCCTGGCAATGCAGGGAGTAGCGGAATCCCTGGGCATCGATCTCGGACAGCTCGCGAGAGATGAGGTCCCATTCGGGCTCCTCGACCACGGTCTTTCCGCCGGCACCCGCATCGGCCCCCTCCTCGTAGGGATCGATCATCTCGGCCAGGCCGCACCACACGCCGCGATCGGTCATGCGATTGAAGCCGGAGAACCTGACGAAGTCTCCTTGGAAGCGGTCGCGCGCCGAGCAGGCGTAATCAAGGTCGGCTCCATGCCCGACGGGCTGGCTCATCATGTCGACCCTAACCGTAAGTTCGCCTTCCTGCTCGCGGCGATACATCTCGTCCGCAAATCCGTAATAATCGTCAAAGCACATCTCCTTGATGGCGGTGACGCCACGGGAGTTAAGCATGGTCATGTAGTCGCCATACGCATCGCGGACTTCCTGAAGAGGTAGATAATCGCGCATAAGGTGCCAAATCATCTCGGCATAGCAAGCCTCGGGCGTAAAACCATAGCGCGCAGATGCGGCGGAGTTGAGCACGCAGGTCTCCGCGCCGGCAGTAAAGGCGACGGCAGGCGTGGATGAGAACTTCTCGTCCAACATATCAACCAAGTCGTCACCCATAAGGGTCTCCGGAAGGTTCATGCCCAACGCCATAGGGGCCTGGGGCCGCTCCTCCTTCCAATTCGACATCGCGGTGAAAACATCATCTGCCGAGGTCGCATCGATAAGATCGGCGCCGATGCGACGGAGCACCCAGCCGGTAAAGAACGTGTGCACGTCGACAAGGCCTGCCATGACGGTTCTGGAGCCAAGGTCGCGAACCTCGTCCGCATGCGCAGTATATTCGGCAGCCCGATCAGAGGCGCCCACGGATTCGATGCGATTACCGCGAATCGAAACATATCCGTCGATCGGTTCATCGGAAAGGCCGGTAAAGATGCTGCGGGACAGCAATACTAGCGAACGATCAAACACCGGGCACCTCCTACATCGGCAGTAGGCCGGAGATCACAGTCGCGACCAATCCGAACAGAACCATGAAGATAAAGAACTTCCAGATGGTCTTCCACCATTGCCCGAAGGAGATCTTCGCCACGGCAAGACCCGCGACGGTCATGCCCGCAACGGGGCTGATGGTGTTGACGGTCTGGTTCGCGAACTGCAGAGCGGTGACGGCAGCCCCGGGATTGAGGCCCATAAGCTCGGTCAGCGGGCCCATGACGGGCATGGTGAGTGCAGCGAGGCCGGAGCTGGAAGGAACCAGCAGCGAAAGCAGGCCGAGGACGATGTACATGAAGGTGGTATAGATGAAGGACGGAGCGCCCGCAAGGAGTCCGACGAGCCAGTTAAGAATAGAGTCGATGATCATTCCGCCCTCTGCGACGACCAGGATGCCGCGGGCGATGCCGATGATGCAGGCTGCGTAGGCGAAGTCGGCGATTCCGCGGACGAACTCCTCCGCAATGGTCTTCTCGTCCAGGCCGCCGAGTATGCCGGCAAGAAGGCCCATGGCCAGGAACACCATGGAGATCTCGTCCATATACCAGCCCTGGGTAACGAGGCCCCACACGATAACGCCCATGCCGACCGCGAAATCAATGAGGACGAGCTTGTGGCGAAGCGTGAACTCCTCTTCGATAGAGGCATCGGTGACAGAGAACTCGATGCGCTTCTGCTTATCGTCCTCATAGGTGATGGAGGACTTGGGATCGAGCTTGACGCGGCGCGCGTAGCGCATGGCCCAGAAAATGCCCGCGGCGGTGAAGATGACCCACAGGATGGCGCGGAGCCAAAGCTGGGGATTTCCCTCGATGCCGATAACGCCCTGGGCGATCAGCACGTTGAAAGGATCAATAGTGGATGCGCAGTAACCAAGGTTGGGGCCGAGGAAGCAGATGATGAACGCGGTCATGGAGTCATACCCGATGCTCAGCATGATGGGGATGAAGATCGCGTAGAACGGCAGCGCCTCCTCGGACATGCCGAACGTGGTGCCGCAGATCGAGAGCAGGATCATGGAGATGGGGATGATCAAGATGTCCTTGTTCTTCAGCTTCTTGATCACGCGGCTCATGCCGGCGTTTAGGGCGTTGGTCTTGGTGACGATGGCGAACGATCCGCCGATCAGCAGGACGAACGCGACGACATCGGCCGCAGCCTGAATGCCCTTGGCGGGAGCCTGCAGGACGGCATCGATGCCCTGTCGCAGATCGACGGTCTCCCCCGTCTCCGAATCGGTGTAGACCTTGTCGACCTCTTGGTACGTTCCGGCTACGGCGACTTCTCGCTCGCCCGCGGCCGTCTGAATGGTCTGGCGGTCGAACTGACCCGATGGGACGATCCATGTGAGCACCGCGAAGAACACGATCAGCATGAACGCGATGGTGTACACATGGGGAAGCTGGAGATGGAATCTGCGCTTGGGCTTCTCCTGTTTGGCATCCGGCATTCTTAACCTCCTGCCAGAGCAACGATGCTTGCCAAAAATCCTTCACGTATAGGCAAACATCTTAGGTTGTTCTATGTATAACCTGCATGAAGGCGTCGGTCAAGAAACATATTAGGTTGTTCTATAAGTGGTAACTTTTACGCGCTAAACGGACCTGCCGCGGCAATACGAGAACAGCGCTGTGTGAGACAGAGCCGCTAGATATCGAAGCTGTAGCGCGAACCCACGTAGTACTGTCTGCCATAGCAGAAGCGCTCTCCGTTGGAATCGAGAAAGCCCGCGTTCATGAAGAACAGCGGCTCCCCTACTGGGACCTTGAGCTCGCGGGCGGCATCAATTCCCGCACGGGCGATCTCCAGCCTGCAGGGATCGGACGAGCAGGGATACCTACCCGTACGCTCCCCCACGGCCTCGAATATCGAACAATTGGAGAGACCGATATCTTTGAGAAATTCGAATCCATCGACAGGATAGTAGTTGTTCTCGAACAGGACCGGCACGCCGTCTGCGGTACGCACGCGTGAGACCAAGATGAGGTCAGAGCCTTCATCCAAGCCAAAGAAAGAAGCGAGGTCGCGATCGGCGGCAACGGTCTTGCGGGCAACGACGCGAGCGCCCGCCTTCATGCCGTTTTCAGCGCATGCTTGGGTAAAACTCTGAACATCGTCCTTCTGATGCACCTTGCGAATTATCTTTGTCGCGGTCACAAACGTACCACGCCCCTGCCGCTTGGTGAGATACCCCTCGCCCACAAGCTCCTCTATTGCGCGGCGAACCGTGACCCTTCCCACGCCGTACATCTTAGAAAGCTCAAGTTCCGTTGGAATCTGCGAGTCAACGGGATATGTCCCCTGTTCGATATCGCTCTTAAGCAAATCGAGCACCTGTTGATACAGCGGGGCGGAAGAGCCCCCATCCAGATGCGCATCCACAAAAACTCTCCCTTTAAGGCGTTCGCGATCTCAACGACTCCATTCTACCGCACACGGAAAAATGAGGTTAAACACATAGGGGCCCTGCATGTTTGAGCGTATCGGGAATCTGGTCGCTGATTTCGTCCGCATTTGCTTGCGAAAAACCAAAACGCTCCTCGCGCTTGGCGAACACGGTGAGGCCCGCCGCCTTGCACGCAGCGATCGATGATGCTCGTGTGATGTTGGCTTCCTTCCTTTGCTTGCGAGGCGCGTCACTCGTCCTGCTGAGCCGCGGGCCCATCGTTCGGCGTGGCCTGCCTGCGCGGGGCATGCCGGGAATTGATGTAGTCGTATGCGTAGGCGATCTCCGTGACGGGGACCTCCACGTGGTAATGGGCGGAAATGTCAGAGAAGCTCGTGCGGAATGCGATCGAGGTAGGCTCTGTGTCTCGGGGATGTTCATGCGGCTGGTCCTCCTTTCGCCACACACCTTACGGGCGGGGTGGTGCGCGGAACGGGTTGGCGCCAGTGTTTCGTCACGGGCGCGTGCACTTCGGCACTCCATGCTACATCTGAGTGGCATATGGCGACTTCTCGACACTCGCGCTCGACACAGCGAGCGGAAATGGCGCTGCCTGCCGAGCGCCTCGCGGGCGCATCCCGACCGCAGAAGTGAGCGCGAAGGCTCGTCGAAGTGCTGGGTGGGGGACCGGCGGTCTGGATACGCGGTTTCGTTCGGCGAAGGCGGCGAGGCGAATGGCATGGCGAACGTACGGGTTTGACGTGAACGGGTTGCCCGTGGCGGCGTGGTATCGGGAGGAGACGGTCGAGCAGGTGCTCGCGCCGCTGCTCGCCCGTCTCGCGCGCTCGCATCAGGAGAAGGGGTCGCAGGCCCATCTCGGCAACCCGGTGCGCATACGCTATTGCGACCGGGACGGCCACGTGTCGCGAACGGATATCGTCCGCCAGGTGGACGTCGCGCCGCGAAATGCAGACTCGCCTCAATCGTCGGTAAGGGGTGCCGCGGGCGATACGATGGAATCCACGGACCGCACCGCGCCGCCGAGATTGCGACGCGAACGCAGGCGATGCGCCCGAAAAACTCCTCCGCGCATGTAGGGCGAAACGCCAGATTGGAGCTCCATGAACGATTTCTCCTTCTACTCCCCCACCCGCTTTGTCTTTGGGCGAAAAGCGACCGACAAGGTTGGGGGACTCTGTCCGCCTCCGGCTACCGCTGAGCGCTCATTGTCTACGGCAGGGGTTCCGCAGTTCGCTGCGGAACGCTCGTCCGCGTGAGGGCATCGCTCGATGCCGCGGGCGTGGAGCACATCGGGCTTGGAGGGGTGCGTCCAAACCCCGAAATAGGCTTGGCACGAGAAGGCGTCGAGCTCGCACGGGCAAACGACGCCGACATCATCCTGCCCGTGGGCGGCGGCTCCGTCATGGACTGCGCGAAGGCCATCGCACTGGGGCGGTATACGACGGCGACGTATGGGACTTCTTCCGCAAGCGCGCCGTTCCCGCCGACCGCATCGACGTCGCCTGCGTGGTGACCATCCCCGCATCCGGTTCCGAGGCCTCTAACTCCTGCGTTATCAGCAACGACGAGGAGCACCTCAAATGCAGCATTAACACGGACCTCAACCGCCCGGCCATCGCCTTCCTCGACCCGGAGCTGACCTTCAGCCTGCCCGCCTGCCAGACCGCCGCGGGAGTGACCGACATGATCGCCCATATCATGGAGCGACTCTTCTCCGGCGAGCCCGCCGTGGGCGTAACCGACAACATCGCCTGCGGGCTAGTGCGCGCCGCGAGGGAGGCGGCGCCCAAGGTGATGGAGAACCCCGATGACTACGACGCCCGCGCCGAGATCATGTGGGTGGGTACGCTCGCCCATAACGCCCTGCGCGACGGCGATTGGACCTGCCGCGGCCTTGAGCACGAGCTATCCGCACTGGACACCAAGATCACGCACGGCGCCGGCCTCGCCGTCATCTTCCCCGCCTGGATGCGCTACGTATGGCGAGAGCACCCTGAGCGCTTCCTGGAGTTCAGCGCCCAGGCCCTTGGCATCGAACCCATCGATTCGGACGCGGACGAGCTCGATGTGGAGGTAACCCCCGAGCAGGCAATCGAGTACGCGGTCGAAGCGACCATCGACGAGCTGCAGGATTTCTTCGTCTCGCTGGGAATGCCGCGCGCGCTATCGGAGTTCGGAGTCACCGAGGACGATATCGAAAAGATGATTCCGGGCCTCAAGATCAACCGCGGAGAGCTCTTCGGCAGCTTCAGGAAGCTCACGCTGGACAACGCGAGAAAGATTTACCGCAGCGCACTCTAGGAAACAGATGCCAGTCCCCCACGGGCGAGCAGCACGGCGGCCCCCGCAAACCAGAAACGGCGCCGCTCCCGCGACGCCGTCATATTCCCTGGTGCCCCCGGGCGGATTCGAACCGTCGACACCCGCTTTAGGAGATATGATTTAATGCTACCCCCTACCATTCATCAAGCATCATTGAACAGCATATAACCGCAGATAAACATAGCAGTTTGTGTCTTTTGCCTCCGGTAGCTGCGCCTACGCTTTTACAAACATATTACTAACAGCTTTAGCTAAACTGCACTCAATGAATTGTTGAAAACTATTCAAAGAAACGGAGCGCAAAGATGACAGAACAGCCACTAATTAGCGGAAGAGGCACGTGTTGGAAAGACAAGAGATCACCTAACACCTATCGCTATTATTTTTCCCTTGGAGTCAAGGACCCTAAGACGGGGCGCTACAAACGATCCCCAACTTATACAGTCCGTTGCAAGACTAAAACAGAAGCTAAGGCTGCAATGCAGGCCAAGCTGGCTGAAATCAACTCCTCTGGCACGATCACTAAAACTAAAAAGCCCACTTTGCTTGCGTCCTACTGCTGGGCCTTTCATGAAAATAGGGACACCGAGCTTGCGCCAACGAGCTATGAAAGAGAAGCGTACGATTGCAGGCATATCGAAGACCTATTCGGTGCGTTTCAGACAATTGAGGGGCTAACTCCCGATCTAATCGAAGAAACATATGCCGAAGCTCGTCGTACGGGAAAATACAAACCATCAGAGCTTGTACGAATCAATGCGAAACTGCGTCAGATTTTGTCGAATGCAGTCGCAAAGAGAATAATTGACCGAAACCCCTGCGCTACCGTTCATGTTCGCAGACCACGCAACAAAAGAGAATCACTGACAATCGACCAAGTAGCTACCCTATGCACACATCTTCAACACATTGAGCTCACCGCCGAAGCTGTTGGTACACTAGTACTAGTGTATACGGGCATGCGGAAAGGCGAGATGCTGGGCCTCGAATGGCGCGATTGGGACCCTGCCAATAAAACCTTGAAAATTGACAGGCAGTACACCAACGACCATGAACTGAGGGCACCCAAGTCACAAGAAAGCCAACGCAAAATCCCCGTTGGAGAAACCTTGGCCGAACGTCTTCAATCATGGTCAGCCATACAAAAAGAGCTCCTGGCCTCTCTGGGGCTGTCCCAGACTGGCAGCACTCCCATCATTAGCGATATTGCTGTCGAGCAAGGGATCCCTACTGTCTGTCACATGAAAAACTACATCTTCAACCATTGGTTTCGCGATTTCGCAGTTAGCTGCAATCTTGGAATCTATGAGCCGAACAATTCGACTGGCGGAAAACTATATAAGGGCATCTGCCCGCATCAGCTCAGGCATTGTGTAAGCACTTTTATGCTGGCGAACGGATCGGACGTTAGAAGCGTGCAAGGTATTCTTGGCCACGCGGACCCCAATATCACGCTCAAAACGTATACAAGCCTCGTTCAACAATCAGAAATAAAAGCAGTTAAAGGCTACGAAGCCTTCATCAACGCCTATATACAGAGAAGCGAGAAATAGCATGTTTTTCATTCATCGTTTATTTCATAATATTACGGTACTATAATACCGTTTCCGCAGGTAGATGCTTTATTTGATTGACATCTAATGCGTTTTAATACATGCTAAAGCTGTCAGATGGCTACGCATGTAGTCATAGAAACCGGCCCCCCAAGTGCTTATGAACCTGGTACGTCTTACAAGCACAGGGAGGGCCCTCATTGAAAGGATAGCTCATCATGGCTACTCCAAAGATTAGCACTCAGGCGTCCACACCGACTTTCCCCACTGGTGCCGCTCAGTGCGATCGGTTGCTCCGCGTTAACGATATCCGCGAACTCACTGGCTGGAGCGAAAACACCGCACGCAAGTTTATGCGAGAGTCCGGCAAGCTCATCCAGATCCATCGCTCTAATTACATGTTTGAAAGCTCGTTCTACGAGCTTTTCAAGCAGCTTGAAGGTCGTACCGCCCACCTTGATTAGGTGGTAAACATGAGCGAGCTTCCGTCGATTTCCGACATATTTAGCGATGATGCTACTGAGCAACGAGAGATTACGGGAAAAATGGATAAGGCTATTTTTATTTCAGTGCCCGAGTGGGCGTGCTGCGTCACCACCGTTGCCGCCGAGCGTCTCATCCTCGGCCTTGTATGGAAGTTTGGAAAACCTTCCAAAAACAAACGGCCCATGGGCTTCTGCGCTAAAAGCAAATGGATTGAGGATCACTACCGCCTGAGTAAGAACACGATATCCCGGGCCTATACCTCTCTGAAGGATAAGGGGTATATTCAAAAAGTTGGTGATGGCAGCTGGATGCTTAATTACGCCGCAATCTACCGCGCCGCGATTGAAAACGCTTGGGAGCCTCCGAAACTTTAAGCCCACAAACCGACTATCGAGGTCGTGAGAGTCGGTCACCGTCAGGATGCCCACAAGAACATGCCGCGGATGTAAAATGAAGCAGGGTCGAACCGAAACAGTTCCCGGACAATTGGTGTCCGGCCAGACACTTCGATTCGACCCTTTCTCATGCCTGCATCTAAAATACTCCCACAATCATTCTCGACATCTTTAACGCCCTCACCTCCTGCCACCAACACGTCGTAGACGCTATTTACAACGAATCGATATGGCCGCCCGTTCTTTAAGGCACGTGTTACCATGAAAACGTGCGGTATTTCTCCAACCGAAAACCTGCGTGAACGCATGACTTGAGACGCCTTTTAGAACTCACCGATCGCAGGGCGAACACAAATCAACAGCGGCCGTGCATTGTTCCCAGCCATATGGCATGGCGGAGCCATGCCCGTTGTTGATTGGAGTGCCGCACCATGGCAGACGAGAAGAAAATCAGGGAGATCTACGGCGTGAAGTCCGTCCTCGATGAGGCCGCCGAGCGGATCGAGGCGACGTGGCGGGAGAAGCTGCTGCGCGAGACGGGCGACCTCAGAACCGAGAACGCGTTGCTCAGGGCCCAGCTCGACGAATTCAACCGCAAGCTCGTCGAGGCGAGAGACCGGAACGAAAGACTTGAGGCCGACTGCAATGAGCGGGTCGCCTTTATCGAGGAGAAGTTCGAACTCGATACCGCGAGCCTCGAGCTCGAGAACAACGAGCTTCATGCCGCGAGCGTCAGATACCTCGCCGATGCCAGGGAGCTCGACAGGCAGGTCGTCCAGCTCCATGCCGAGGCCGTGGCCATGGTCGATGAGATCGAGCGCCTGCGCGGCGAGCGTGACGCCGCGCTGAAAGCCCAAGCCGAGTTGAACGACGCACTCCTGGCCCAGCGCGACCTGATGGCCGAGCTCGCCGCCCTCAAGGACCGCCTTGCCGCCTCCGAGCAGCGGGCGGCCGTGGCCGAGGCCAAGGTCGAGGTCATGACCCAGATGAAGGACGAGTAGCCCCGCGCTTCTCCTGTCAGGCTGCTGATTTCTAGGAATCTTCTAGAGCGCTTCCAGAAGGTTCCTAGAACCGGGCGCAGCATCTTCGATCGGCACGATGTCTCGGTAGATCAGGCGATGTCTGTCGTCGCGCCATTCGTCGCCGTGATAATGTCCGAAGAACCAGGCTCGGTAGCCGAGCCGCCCGTCGAGCTCGCCAAGGAATCGTTGCAGCCGGTCGCCTCGATACTCGCGCCCGCGCTCGCGGCACAGCTTCTCTGCCAGGACGGCAGGGGCCTCATGCGTCACCACGTAATCGACCCTCCAGCCTACGCGGTCGAGCGAGGAACGGCAGTGGTCCATCTCCTCCTCGCTCGGCATCTCCTCGGGCCACCAGCTCCTCCCCTCCTTGCGATACTGCCTGTCGTTGCTTGCGGCACCGCCCATGGCAAGGACCGTGAGCCCACCGATGTCGAACACCTCCCCACGCATCAGGTGCAGCACGTGCGGTCGCGCCTCATGGACGAGCCCACCGTTCCACTCCCGCACCGGCAGTTCTGCCAGGGCGTGGTGGTTCTCATGGTTGCCGTCTACGAAACACGTGGTCCAGGGCTTCGACTCGAGCCAGTCGAGCCAGTATTTTTCGGCGTTGGACCCATCCCAGACAAAGCCGAAGTCGCCGGCCACGATCACCGCGTCATCGCGCGTCAGGGTCCGGCCCAGCGGCCAATTTTTGAAAGCAAACCGGCTGGACCCGTACTCGGCCCTGCCGTGCACGTCGCCTGTCACATAGACCGTCATCAGTACGCACCCCACGGCAGGAGTTTGCCCCCGAGCCTCACGATCCGGTCATACAGCACCGTGTGCCGTTCGTCCGGATTGCCGTCTCGGTGAAAATGTCCGTAATACCAGTGCTTATAGTCCAGGCGGTCTTCGAGCTCGTCGAGGAATCCGGTCAGCCGGTCCACATCAGGGCGTTCCCAGCCTGGGTCCGGGTAGAGCGTCGGCGAGAGCATGCGCGTGGCGCAGGTATGGGTGATGACGCAGTCGACCTTCCAGCCGACCTCGTCGAGCTTTGCCCGCGCGGTATCGAAATCGCGCTCGTCCGGGAGCTCCTGAGGCCACCAGCTGGAATACGGCACGCGGTATTCCCTGTCCACGCTCGTGGCACCGCCCATGGTGAAGACCGTCGAGCCGTCGAGCTCGAAGACCTCCCCGCGCATGAGGCGGCGGATGGACGAAGTATCCGACAGGCGCTGCGTCAGCCCGCCGTGCCACGGCTCCATGGGGCGCTCCTCCCAGTGGTCGAAGCGCTCGTGGTTGCCGTCGACGAACAGTACCGTGTAGGGGCGCGACTCCAGCCAGGCGATGTCGGCGCATTCCTCGGCAGAGAAGTCCCACGGAAAGCCAAAGTCGCCGGCAACGATGAGATAGTCGTCGCCGGTAAGGCTATCGCCAAGCTCCCAGTCGCGGAGCTTTTGCATGTCGAGCCCACCGTGGATGTCGCCCGTCACATAGACCGTCATCGGATCGCCTCTTCCCTCTTGTACGCCGCCAGCTCGCGCTCGACCTGCCTGTCGCCGGTCTCGTTGACCCACCAGGGCCATTTCACCCGGCCGCACGGCTCGTCGACTCCGGCGAACCATTCCCTCAGCTCGTCAAGACTCACCGGGGAGTGCCCGTTGGCATCGCAACCGACGTCGTAGCGCAGAAGGCCCTGCTTGCGGTTGAACCCGTTGTACGCGCCGCCGCTGCTGTGGATGTGCCCGTGGAGGTGCCACGATCCATGGCTCATGCCCTGCCAGTCGGCCATGGGGTAATGGCTCAGGACGATCTTCTGCCCGTCGATCTTGAGCACGCAGATCGGCGGCTCCACGGTGAAGGCGCCCGCGACCGCCGGCTGGGTCCAGTCCTTGTCGTGGTTTCCCGGGACGAGGTGGATGCGCCTGCAGGCGATCCGCTTGCGCAGCCCGTAGGCGTCCTGGGCGGTCATCTTGAATGAGAAATCACCCAGGATGTAGAGTTCGTCGTCCACGGCAACCCTGCCGTTGATGCTGTCGACGATGGCGTCGTTCATCTGCCAAATCGTCTCCCACGGGCGGTCGGTGAACTTCAGCACGTTCTCATGCCCGAAGTGGGTGTCGCTGGTAAACCAGATCATATTTATGTCTCCTTCTGTCGCTAAAAAACGTTCTCCCTCGAGGTCAGGAGACGTTTTATGAGCGACATGAGGTGCATATCCCTCATGTTTCAAGCTCCAATCTGCCGGATTTGCCCAACTAAAAGTTTACGCCCACGCGCGAACAGGATTTGATTTTTGAAATATGGACGAATTCCTCGTCAGGAGGGTAAAATGGTGCCGACGGCAGCCCAAGTTGTAGAGAGCTGGGCAGAGCCGTTGCTTAACGAAGTTAGGTCATCGTCTTAGCGACGGTGGCCTTTCTTTTTGGGCTTCGAACCCTGCTTGAGTGCCTTGGAAAGGCCGACAAGGGCCGTGAGGAGCGAGACCATAGCGGTCAGGAGCTTCACGGACTCAGTGAAATCGGTCATGGGCATCACCTCCCATCGGATGGAGGACTCTGCCCGGCACGAGAGCTGCCGCCAGCAAGGACGATTCTATCAGAGCGGCTGACTCCCGCCGATCAATTCATACTCCTCACCCTCGCCGAATTGCGAGCATGAAAGAATCGGCACTGAATAGCAGCGCGCTAGGGCACCGACGATAGGCTTTCCAAAACTAGCGAGGCGTGTTGCCGTGCGAGTAGTCACCGCGATCGACGACGCGATCGTCCATCTGCCGCGATGCGGAGCTTCCGCCATGTGCTTGGCCTGCGGCGCGAACGCGGTCGTCGCCGGCATCGGGAACGGCGCCGGCGTAACGATTGCGAATCTCCCTTGCGTAACCGCGACGCGCAAGAAGCTCATCGCGAACCGCCGGATCTTCGAGCAGATCTTCATCGCACTTCGGGGCAACGAATTTAGGAAACGAATTGTAGGCGACGCCTTTGCTCGCCTTCGCCTGCTCGACCCACGCCGAGTATGCTTTCTTGAGACGCTTGATGTAAATCTCACAACGTTTCTCGTATGGAAGGGCTCGCTCGGCTTCCAACACGTTATTTTCGAAAGCCATCTGCAACGACTTCAACGCGAAGCGCCCGTCGAGACGGGTCAGGTTGAAAGTGCACTTCGGATTGCCGGCCTCTTTGATATCGAGATCTGTCGCATAGACTCGATTGTTCTTGATGAAAATGTCTACGCCCCATGAGGCAAGTAATTTCTTGAACTGCTCCATATTCTTTACGCGACCTTCGTCGATCGCAATATGGATCAGCTCGCGCAGATTGTTTTTATAACTGTACTCACCGCGACCGATAATCTCCTTTTCTGTGTCGCGCGGCTGGCGATCGCGAATCTTCGAATTCTTCTTTCCCTTTTCGAGCTGAGTGAGATTCCAGGCCTCGTCCATTTCACGAACCCATGCAGCGCGTTCGTACTTTCCCTTGCGACCGCCGATGTCGCAACGCTTGCCGGTGTCAAGGTCTGTCCGGTTGATCGCCATGTGCACTGCGTAGCGTTTTCCCGCCTTATCGCTTTCTTCATGCAGCGCGAGAATCACTTGTTGATGCGGATAGTGCTTCGCAAGCCATTGCTCCGCGTAGGCCAAACATGCATCGGGAGTCATCTTGCCCCCGTTGCATGAGCATTCTTCCGGAAGGAACGCGAGGATCTGATGAAGCAGGATTACGTTTTTGGCTCCGGCTCTCGACGGTTTGTCGTGATGGAAAACCTTTCTGGTTCTATCCATTTTCGAAAACCAGCGATCGCTGTATTCGATGTTCCAGCCACCACGCACAAGCGCATCTTTTCCGTTGATGTATTTACGGACGTTCTTCGCATACCGTTCACTCGAAACACTCTTCTGCTTAATGACGGTCATTTTGGTCACCGCCGACGAAATATCGCTTCTCAAACTCGTCGATGAAACGGTCCAGCTTACGCCCAACTTGGTAAACCTTTTCGAGCGTGCGGAAAACAGCTTTCTCGTTGTACGCGGGAAGCCCCTGGGCGTTCACAAAATACATCAGCTGATTGAGGTTTGTTCCTTCCTTCAAAAGTTCGTGATAAATCTTGTCGATCGACGCCCGATCGACATCGATTTTCTCGACATTCCCTTTGAGCAGTACGCGACGTGCATACGCACTGACAGTCATATCGAGGGAATCAGCATTGCTTTCAATTTTCGTTTTTTCTTCCGGTGAGACCCGGACGTGAATGTCATCGGTTCGGAATTTCTGGTCAGCGATTTCTGAAAAACCAAAATCGATATCGAGATCGTCGGCATTGCACAAAGCAAAGCGGATGAGTTCCGCCTCGCTCATCTCATGTCGCTTTGCGATTGCAGTGATGGCTTTCTTCTCTTCATCGGAAAGAGACGCCTTGACGGTGTGTGGGCGGAGCCTACTCATGATTCCTCCGGAAAACGAATCAGCGATCGGAGAGGCCTCCGATCAAAACCTGCTATGCGATTCGCTTTCCTTTTAATGAGGAACGGCTGGCGTCGTTCCAAAATGAAGAATCGTCTCCGCGATTCTTCATCGCGAAGTTCCAACTTCACGATAACCTTATCGCCGTAGCAGGCGGTAAGCAAGGTCTGTGGCGTGGTGTTTTTGGGGTCCGAATGGGCCCACAAAAATGCCACCCACAGTCATCTTGCAATCACCGGTACGGCGATTGGGCGGAACGCAGTGTAGACATGGAATAAGAGGCCTCATTCCAAGCGAGATGCCTCGCGTTGTCGAAACGAAAAGTGAAGACCGTGAGCGGAAGCGAACTTTTAACGCGAGGGATGCCGAGTGTTAAGAGTTCGCTGTAGCGAGAGCGAAGCGGTACTGCGAATGCGAGGGATGCCGAGTTTTTGCATTACCGCGCAGCGGACTCCGGGCGAGGGCTGGAGCAAGTTGATGGAAGACCTTACCGATTTGCGGAAGGTTTTGCCCGAAGCATCCGGCACCGCCGGATTCTTTTGGAACGGCCTCTCGTTTGATTGCTTTCCTATCGTTTGCTCCCAGACTGGGCGTCTAAAAAAGGCGGCCGAAACCGGCCGCCCGCAAATAAATATTTATTTACCGAATGTAAGAGGAGAGGAACGATGCACATTACTCCCAGTGGCCGGCGACGTCGACAACCCAATGCTGCCCCGTAGCCTGCTGTTCATAATGTCCCTGGTCCTCAGATGTGGTATACGAATCGTTTACGACAGATCCTCCGATGCCGCCGTTGTCCATATCATTATGAGCCCACGAATAGGCGGCATCTTCGGAATCGAAGGGCCCTACCATAGTACCACCATGGTTGACCCAGAAACGAGGATGGCGCGTATACACTACATTCGGCACCCAGACCTGGCTGTAATCTGTCTCCCAGTGTCCCTGCTCGGCAACCCACTTCTTCTGGCTACCGCCGTTGGAAGAGGAATTGTTGCTGCCGGAACTCTGCGAATTGCTGGAATTCTGCTTGGAGTCGGAGGAGTTTCCCTTGCTGTCAGACTTCGACGAGTCGGAAGACTTGTTATCCTCTTTCTTGGAGTCATCGGACTTCTGGTCCTTGCCGTCGGATTCTTTCTTCTCCTCGTTCTTGGTTCCAGAGGCTTGCGCCGCCTTTTCTTCGCTCGGCTTCTTTTTGTCTTTATTCTTTACCGCTGTGACGGCCCTTTCCGTAGAGCCGCTTCCTTGCTTTGCAACGCTGGCACATCCAAGTTGAGGTGCCGAAAGGCACACCAGAAGCGCAACGATAATAGCCTTTGTTCTCACACCGATCTCCCTGCCCATGAAACCGGGCGTTGGACACCAGCCGATATCCAACGCTCGGCTCGCTTTTACATCTGCTCGCGGCGCTTCTTTTGATCGAGGAAGACGCCGGCTGCCACGAGGACGGTACCGCCGATGACGAACGTCTCGCCGATGAGTCCCGCGCGGTCGCCGGTCTGGGCGAGGCTGCCGGGCTGGGCGGTATCCGTGCCGGCGAGGTGCTTCGGGGTGTATGCCGCCTGCTGCTTTGCGGCCTCCTCTGCCTCCTGTCGTGCGATCTCATCGGAAAGCTTCTGCTCCGCCGCGATGCGGTCGGACTTCGCCGACTCGTAGGCGGCGAGTGCCGCATCATAGCCGGGCTGGAGCCCGTCCACCGCGGCCTGCTTCTCGTCCAGGATTGCCTTGGCGGGCGCGACCTTGGCACGTGCCTCGACTGCTGCGGCGAAAAGCGCGTTGAGGGCGTCATCCGCGTTCGCGTCATGGCCGGAAGCGATCGCCGCGCCGGCGTCGATGGAGTTCAGCTTCGACAGCTTGGCGTCTGCCTGCGCCTTCGCCTGCTCGGCGGCGGAGACCAGGGACTCGGCGGCGATGGCATCCGCCTTCGCGGCATCGAGGGCGGCCTTGGTGTCATTGACGGCCTTTACTGCATCCTGCTCGCGCTGCTGTGACTCTGCGAGCTTCGCGGCAAGGCCGGTGAGGATGTCGAGGTTCGACTGTGCGTCATCGAGATCGGTCTGGGAGCCGGTGAGCCTGTCGGCGGCAACGCCGGTGTCGGTCTTTGCGGCATCGACGGCACGCTGGGCATCCGCGAGGGCGCGTGCGGTGGCGTCCGCCTTTTGCTCGGCGGCGGCGAGGACGGTCGCTTTCTCGGTCTGATCGGCTACCGCCGAGTCATGGACGCTCTTTGCTGTATCGAGCGCCTTCTTGGCGTCGGCGACGTCCTGGAAGAACTTCGCGAGGTCGGCGTTCGCATCGTCCACGCCCTGCTGCTTGGATGCGGTGTCCGCCTTGGCGGAGTCCAGCTTGGACTGTGCGGTCGTTACGGCTGCGTTGGCGGCATTAAAGGCGACCTGCTTCTGCTGGACGGTCGACTTTGCCGTATCGACGGCTACGTTGGCGGCATCGAGGTCCGATTTCGCCGCATCAAGCTCGGTCTGGGCATCCGTGACGCCCTGCTGCTTGGCGGCGACATCAGCCTTGGCTACATCGACGGCACGCTGGGCATCGGTGACATCCTGCTTCGCGGCATCGACACCTGTCTGTGCGGCATCGAAGGCATCCTGCTTCTGCTGGACGGTTGCTGCGGCGCCGGCGGCTGCCTGCTGCTTGGATGCGAGATCGGCCTTGGCTGCGTCGAGTGCGCTCTTGGCGTTCTTGAGACCGTTGATATAGGAGGTCAGCTTCTGCTCGTACTCGTCGACGGAGATGGCTCCGGTATTCCAGCCCGAACCGGCCCAACCGCCGTATTGCAGCGTGAGCGAGAACGTCAAACGGGTGTCATCGTTCAGACCGCATCCCATGACAGCATAGTCAGGGTTGATGATGTTCATGTAATGACCGATACGGTAGTAATCGAACTTGTCCTGGTTGGCGTACCAGAAGTCGTAGGCGTCCTTTCCGGAAAGATTCGTCGCACCAAGGGATGCTGCAGTCTTGTCAAACAGATCCTTTTCCTGATAGATCCAGGCCTTGCAGGGGTCGCGATAGCCCCAGGCAAGGTTTTCACCGACATCGAACTGCTGGGCATGCTCTACATTTTTCGTCGAATAGTTTGCATCTGCAATCGCTGCCGCAATGAGCTTATAGCTTACCTCAAGCTCGGAAAGGCCGACGGACTTACGGTAGGCGTTCACGTTCTTCATGACCGTGATGGACGAAAGCATGTTTTCAAGGCCCGTTGCGTCGAGACTGTTTCCGATCTCGGTGTAGTCTTTGTACGTGCAGTTCTGGATGATCTCGATGGCTGAATCGGCACCCATGGCCTTGAAGAAACCGATGGCTCCCTGCTTGAGCTGCGCGTCTGCGAGATCCACCTTCGTTTGTGCCTCGTCGACCTTCTGCTGGGCGGCGGTCACGGCCGCGTCTGCGGTATCCTTTGCGGTCTTGGCGTTCGCGAGCTCTACGTCTGCGGCTGCCTTGGCGGACTCGGCGTCCTTGACAGCCTGCTTCGCGGCGTCCAGCTTGGCGACGGCGTCGGCATTCGCCTGCGTGGCGGCATCGAGGTCGGCGTTCGCGGCATCGAGTGCGGACTGGGCGGCGTTCACGCCGGATTCGGCATCGGTCGCGGCCTGCTGCTTCGCGGAGAAGGACGCCTGGGCATCGTTCAGTTCGGTCTGTGCCGTTGCTGCAGCGGACTGCGCCTGCTCGAGCTCGGACTCGCACTGGGACTGTGTCGCTTGTGCGGCAGCGAGGGCTGCCTCTGCGTCCGCGACCTTCTGTTTTGCCGCATCGTACTCCGGACCGCTGGCGCCTGCCTCCGCTGCGGCGAGGTCGGTTTTCGCCTTCTCGTAGGCGGCGCTGGCGGCTGCGGCCTTCGCATCCGCTGCGTCCTTGTTCTGCTGGGCTGCGACAAGGACGGCATCGGCGGCATCCTTGGCAGACTGGGCCGCAACCAGCTTGGACTGGGCATCGGCAAGCGTCGCGTTGGCGTTGTCAAGTTCGGCCTGTGCCCTGCTCACGGCATCCGTGGCGTCGCGCACGGCCTGCTCGGCGGCACTGATTGCCTCCGGGGTGGCGCTTACGGCATCTGCCTTGGCTTTATCGAGGGCATCCTTGGCATCCTGGGCCGCCTTGAGGGCGGACTGGTACGCTTCGTCCTTCTCGGACGCATCTGCCTTGGCGTCTGCGAGACCCGCCTTCGCCTGCTCGAGGTCCTTGCCGGCGGCATCGGCGACGTCCTTGCCCTCCGCGACCTGACGGGCGTACTCGTCCATCGCCGCACGGTCGGCTGCCGTGCCGGCGCTGACCGCCGAATCGTAGGATGCCTTGGCCTGGTCGCGGGCGGAAGCCGCCTCGTTGTAGGGACCGGCGGCCTCATCGTAGGATGCCTTGGCGGCGTCCTCCTTCGCCTTCGCCTCGTCGACTGCCTTCTGCAGGTCCGCGATGGTCTGTGCGGCGGATTTCGCGCCGGTACCGGATGCCGCGCCGGCGTGGGCGGCGATCGGCGACATCACGGCGGGGTGCTGTGTGCCCCCGTCACCGGTCTGGGCGAATGCCGTGAACGGTGAGATGAGGCTCGATCCGGTCATGGCGGCCATGGTCGCCGCGGTGACGGTCAGACGCGCGATCCCCTTCGGAGTGTGAATCTTTTTGTTTGGCAGTGCGGCGAAGTGATCGCCGCCGACAGCGAAATGCTTTCCCTGAGTCATTGCTATTCCATTCCTTTTCCGTGCCCTATCCGACTGGGCATCAGAGTGCTTTCCAATAGAGATAATTATGCGCCTTAACTGGGATTGTTGTATATAGTCCGTTGGCATAAATACAACAATCCATGACTCTTTTTGTCATGGATATCTCGCCGCTACAACAATCCTTTGGTCTACGCTGCAAAGAACTCAGATCAGAGTCTGGTTACTCACAAGAGCAATTTGCGAACCGCATTGACATGGACAGGTCTTACTACGCCTCGATAGAGGTCGGGCGAAGAAATGTCAGTCTTTCTAACCTCTCTAAAATTGCCAATGGATTCAACATATCAATTGCTGCACTTATGACTGGTGTCACTGATAAAAAGGATTAGTCCATCATCAGCGAACGCAGTGAGCGTATCAATCGACGGCGTAGCCGGCGGCAAGGACACGGTACGTGGCCGCGCAGCGAGCTTTGCGAGCGAAGGGGACGGCATCGCCGTCCCTATTTCTTTCTAATCTATTTCTCTATATATTGGTTTCACCAAAATGGGTATGAAACAAGCTTCTGAACAGGCTTTTTATCAGAGAATTCAAAGCTGCCGAATCATCAAAATGGTGATATTTTTTACCCAAAAGAGGGAAGCGCGTCACCAAAATGGAACCGACTAACAGCTGTTGAAAACTTTTATCCCCAAAATGGTGATTTCCTGTTTTCAGTGGAAAACTCGGGAAGTCATAATATTTACTTACCAGATTTACAAACGGAAGCGGTTCTTAACCCCAAAACCAGAACAGGTCAGAAGCAAAAATAACTCCTGACCTGCGATTTTCCTGGTGCCCCCGGGCGGATTCGAACCGTCGACACCCGCTTTAGGAGAGCGGTGCTCTATCCCCTGAGCTACGGAGGCATGTTGTACTAGTGTAGCAGATTTACTGCATCGCCATACGTCGCATGACTAGACTTCGAAGTTGCGGTGGAATAGTTCCTGTCTGAAGCATCTAAAGCCGTATTTAGAAACTATTTCACTGCAACTTATGAGGAGCTAGTTGCCTTTGTGGAAGAGGCTTTTGATGACGGAGGGGATGCTCTTGGCGCCCTTGGCGGTCACATCGATAAAGTCGGGCGAACGCACGAGCTTATCCTCGTCGACGTACTTGCGGACCGCGCGAAGCGTCTCTTTGTCGTCGCGCGTCGAAAACGTAAAGTGACCGTTGTCCTTGGTGAAGATGGCAAAACGCGTAATCTTCTTGGTGCCGCGCAAAACCTCGGCGGCAATATAGTCGACCTCGTCCCACGGGATTTGAATATAATCCTCGGGATTGCGCTCGTTATAGTACTCGAACGCCTTATTGCCCACCATCACGTTACCGTGGCTGGTAAGCCCCATCAGGCAGGTTGCCGGCGTTGCCAGATCGACCGTGCTGTTCTGAGATTGCGCCATACGCGCCTCGCCCTCCAATAAAAACAATCGGACCGCATCCAGTGTACCCACCGGGTGCGGTCCGTTTCAATGGCTCAAAAGCCCTTACCTAGCAACTCTCGGTCTTAAGCCGAAGCGTGCTTACATGAAGCCGCAGAAGCGACCGATGATGCCGACGGCGAAGAGAGCCAGGATGATGACGATCGGGCTAACCTTCTTCTTGAGGAGCTTGCAGACCAGCAGGGTCAGGCACACGGCGGCAAGGCCGGGGATGAGCTGATCGAGGTTACCCTGGAGCGTGGTGACCTTCATCTGATCAAGGGCGGTAGCACCGACGGAGTTGTACATCGTCAGCGCTTCCTTGATACCCTCGGAACCGGAGGGCAGGCTAGCCCAGTCGATAAAGGCGCCAGCAGACTGCTTGACCGTGGAGACAATCGGGGTGAAGGAAATGGACACCCAGCGCTCGACCAGGGCGCCGATGATGAACATACCCAGGATGGAAGCGCCCTCGGTGACCTTGCCCATCAGACCGCCGGAGAGGTCCTTGGCGATAGAGGAGCCGACCTTGTAGCCAAACTCCTGTGTGTACCACAGGAAAGCGTAACGGATGATGTTCCACGCGAAGAAGAACAGCAGCGGACCGACGATGCTGCCGGACATGGCCAGGGAAGCGCCCAGAGCGCCCAGAATCGGGCGAAGGGTGAACCAGAAGACGGGGTCACCGACGCCGGCGAGCGGGCCCATCATACCGACCTTGACGCCCTGGATGGCGACGTCATCGATCGGAGCACCGTTGGCGCGCTCCTCCTCGAGGGCGAGGGTAACGCCAATGACGGGGGCGGAAACATAGGGGTGGGTGTTATAGAACTCCAGGTGGCGCTTAAGAGCGGCAATCTGGTCATCCTTGCTGGTGTAGAGCTTCTTGATCGCAGGGATCATTGCGAAGCACCAGCCGCCGTTCTGCATACGCTCGTAGTTCCACGAGCCCTGAAGGAACTGATGACGGAAGCAAACCTTCTTACGGTCAGCCTTGGTGAGCTGAATCTTGTTCTCTGCCATATGTATCACTCCCCTCCTACTCGTAATCGTTCAGAATGTCGCCGAGCGGGTCGCCGGAGCCACCGCCCATGCCGCCACCCTGCTTGGCCAGATCCTTAAGGCCAAGGTAGATGAGGGCAAGGGAGATGCCGATGAGGCCAAGGGCGATCAGCGTGAGCTGAGGGATGGCAGCAAGGACAAAGCCGAGGATAAAGAACGGCCAGGTCTCCTTGGTGGCCATCATGTTGATGACCATGGCGTAACCGACGGAAGCGACCATGCCGCCGCCGACGGCCATGCCGCCGGACAGCCAGTCGGGCATAGCGTTAAGCGCGTTGGTAACAGCCTCGGCCGGGATGACGCACAGAAGTACTGCCGGGATGGCGATACGAAGGCCCTGCATGAGGATGGCAGCGTACTGCCAGCGCTCGATGCCGGAGAAGTCGCCCTTCTCGGCGCAACCGTCCATGGCGTGAGCGATAGCGGTAGCAATGGTACGGCAGATCATGGTCAGGAACAGACCAGCGACCGACAGCGGGACGGCGACGGCGATGGCCGCGGTAACGGCCTTGGCCGAATCAGTGGCGCCGCCGTTGAGGGCGAGCACCATGATGATCGAAGAAGCGACCGAGGCCAGAGCGGCGTCAGGCGCGACGGCGGCGCCAACGTTAGCCCAGCCAAGGGCCATCATCTGGAGCGAACCGCCCAGGAGGATGCCCTCCTGAAGGTGACCGGTTACGAGACCGATAAGCGTGCATGCCACGAGCGGCTGATGGAACTGGAACTCATCCAGAATGCCTTCCATACCGGCAAGCAACGCGACAATCGCAACAAGCAGAATAGTGATTGCAGACATGTATCGGACCCTCCTTTACTATGCTTGAGCGGCCAGTTCGGCCTTAGCTTTCTTCAACATGGCGTCGAGATCCTCGGAGGCATCCGAAGGAACCTTGCGGACCTCGAACTTGACGCCCTTGGCCTTGAGGGCCTCGAGGGTCTTAACGTCGTCATCGCCCATAGCGACGGCGTTGGTGACGACGACCTTGCCCTTGGAGTGAGCCATGGAACCGATGTTGACTTCCTTGATGTCGACGCCGGCCTCGATGGCCTTGAGCAGATCCTGCGGGTTCTCGAAGAGCAGCATGGCCTTGGTGTCACCAAAACGCGTGTCCTTGACGACCTCAGCCATCTTCTTGATGGGCACGACGTTGGCATGGACTCCCGGAGGGGCAGCCTGCTCGATCATGGTCTTGCGGAGCTCGTCGTGAGCAACGCCGTCGGAAACCACGATGATGCGGTTGGGGTTGATCTGCTTGGTCCACGTGGTGGCCACCTGACCATGCAGCAGACGGGTGTCGATACGGACGTGGGCGATCTTGATGTGCCCGTCGCCGATGACCGTTCCCGGAGGGATGGCGCCTGCAGGAGCAGCGGCGGCCACAGCCGGCTTCTTCTCCTCGGGCTCCAGAGACTCGGGCTTGACGCGCACGCCAGCCTTTGCCTCAGTCACGAGATGTTTTGCGATCGCATGTGCAGTGTTCTTTGCATCAAAGCGCTGCGAATATGCCTCGATGAGCATAGGCAGGTTGACACCGGTGACGATAGCCCAGGAATCATGGCCCTCGATGAGCCCGCTAATCTGGTTGAACGGCGTGCCGCCCCACAGATCAACGAGGAAGAGCACCTGCTCCTGGTCCTCGAAGGAAGCGATTGCTTCCTCGACCTTGGCACGGAAGTCGTCGGGGCCCATGCTCGGCTCGAGCGAGACCACGGCCACAGACGGCTGATCGCCAAAGACCATCGAGCCCGTCTGCTTGATTCCAGCTGCCAAGTCCCCGTGGCTAGCAAGAACAATACTTACCATCACATAACCTCCTTTTTGTCTACGTAATTCCTACACGACATGAAGGAAGTATACCTGTTTGGTTTGTGGAATTATAGCTAAATTCGTAAAAGGTTGCATTATTTGTTTAAACGTCTAAGTTTGTTACAAGTTGATTACGTTACTGCTTTTTGACTCATTACCCGCCAAGGCGTCGCTCATCAAGCCACGCATTTTACAGATACAAGCAGACTGTTCATTAATATCGATTTTAAGCAAGTGCGAATGCACTTGTACTGCCGCTACTTTGTTCAAACAGGTATGACTTGACTATTTGCGCGACTTATGATCTACGAAACACTCAAAAAAGTTGCGGTGGAATAGTTCTTGTTTAAGAGCCAGAAGGCTGGATTTAGGAACTATTTCACCGCAACTTATAGGGGATCCTAGACGATGTGGAGGGGGTTGGCGGCGTCGACGGCGTCGGGGACGTCGGAAGGGCCGTCAGGAGCAGCGTCTGCCGGATCCTCTTCGGGGGTCTCGATCTGCTTGATCATAACCTCTTGGCCCTGGAGCAGATAGGTATCGCCGCCACCGCAATGGGGACAGGTCTTGCCGTGCTCGACCGTCGCGTAGTCGCAGCCGCACGCCTCGCAATGCGTCACGGCCTCGACGGGCTCCACAATAAGCTCCGCGCCCTGCGTGATAGGCTTTTTATCCGCCGCCCAGCGCCAAGCGTCGAGCAGCAAGTCGGGAACGACGCCCGAGACCTCGCCCAGCAGCAACGTCACGCTCGAAACGCGACGCACACCATTGGCGCGCGCCACGTTCTCGACATCGCGAATGATGTGATAGACGATTCCGAGCTCGTGCACTTTTAATTCCTTCCGCCGTTCTAACGAACGGCGGTCGGTTTGACGCTGCGCGGGTCCCAGACGGGCGATCTGCCTTTCAATCGTCGGGCATGGGCAAAAGCCCTATGCCCTCCTCTTTCAAGGCACCTCGCCACGCCTGGGACTCGCTCGCTGTCCAACCGCTCTCTGCGCCGTTCTCCTGCTTGTTGCGTTTCTTACTTCTTCCCGAATTTAATCTTGATGGCGCGCTTGAGCGCGTACTTGCCCAGGCTTGGAAGCTTTTGCTCGTATTTGACCATCGTGGAGCACTCGGGGCGGTCGCGATCCAGATGGATGGCGTCGAACGCGCACTTGGTGGTGCACAGGCCGCAGCCGATGCACTTGTTGGGGTCGACGATCGAGGCGCCGCAGCCCAGGCAGCGGGCGGTCTCGGCGCGCACCTGCTCCTCGGTAAAGGTCTCAACATACTCGCTAAACGGCGCAGCCTTCTCGCGTTCGCGGTCCACATGCGCAACCTCGCGGCTCGCGTTGTCGTAGCTCTCGATCACGACATCGTCGCGGTCGAGCGCGGTGTAGCGGCGCTGGTTGCGGCCGATGGTGAGCGTGGAGCCCGGCTGCACAAAGCGATGGATGGACACGGCAGCCTCGTGGCCGGCGGCGATGGCATCGATGGCAAAGCTGGGGCCGGTGTAGACGTCGCCGCCCACAAAGATGTCGGGTTCGGCGGTCTGGTAAGTCTGGGGATCGGCCAGGGCGCCCTGGCCGCGGCCGAGCTCCACCTTGGAGCCAGCCAGCAGGTCGCCCCACACAATGGACTGGCCAATCGACATGACGACACGGTCGGCATCGACACGGCGCAGATCGTTCTCGTCGTACTCGGGCGCAAAACGGCCCTCGTCGTCAAAGACACGCGTGCAGCGCTTGAAGGTGATGCCGCACACGCGACCGGCCTCGTCCAGGTGAATCTCCTTGGGGCCCCATCCGCAGCTGATGTGAGCGCCGTCCTCAACGGCCTCGCGACGCTCCTCCTCGCTGGCGGGCATCTGCGCCTCGCTCTCCAGGCAGAACATCTCAACGTGCTCGGAACCCAGACGGCAGGCGTTGCGGGCAACGTCGATGGCCACGTTGCCGCCGCCCACCACAATGGTGCGGCCGGACAGGGAATCGATCTTGCCGCTGTTAACCTCGCGAAGGAAGTCGACGGCCACGGTCACGTCCTCGGCACCCTCGCCCGGAATGCCCGCAAGGCGGCCGCCCTGGCAGCCAATGGCAACGTAGAAGGCCTTAAAGCCCTGCGCGCGCAGCTCGTCGAGCGTCACATCGCGACCGACCTCCACGCCATAGCGGAACTCGGCACCCATCAGGCGAATAACTTCGACCTCGGCCTCGATAACGTCCTTCTCCAGCTTAAAGCTGGGAATGCCATAGGTGAGCATGCCGCCCGGGCGCTCGTTCTTCTCGAACACGACGGGCTTGTAGCCCTTCTCGGCCAGATAGAAGGCACAGGACAGACCGGCCGGGCCGGCACCGATGATGGCGATCTTCTGATCGAAGCCGCCGGCGCGCGTCGGCGTCACCACGGGTGGGACATAGCGGGTCGCGGCATCAAGATCGCGCTGGGCGATAAACTTCTTGACCTCGTCGATAGCCACGGCGGCGTCCACACGGCCACGGGTGCAGGCATCCTCACAGCGGCGGTTGCACACACGGCCGCAGATAGCGGGCAGCGGGTTCTCGCGCTTAATGAGTGCTAGGGCCTCGTCATAGCGGCCCTGCGCCGCGAGCTTTAAGTAGCCCTGGACGGCAACGTGCGCGGGGCAAGCCGTCTTGCAGGGCGCGGTGCCGGACTCGTGCGTCTCGATACGGTTATCGTTGCGGTAGTTGGGCGACCACTTGGTGTGGTCCCACTTGGTGGCATCGGGCAGCTCCTGGCGCGGATACTCGGGCACCTGTCCGCCGGCCTTTTTGCTGCAGAGCTTCTGGCCGAGCTTGGCGGCACCGGCCGGGCACACCTCAACGCAGCGACCGCAGGCCACGCACTTGTCCTTCTCGACCTTGGCGACATAGGCCGAGCGCGACAGGTTGGGCGTGTTGAACAGCTGCGAGGTGCGCAGGGCATAGCACACGTTGACGTTGCAGTTGCAGATGGCGAAGATCTTGTTCTCGCCGTCGATATTGGTGATCTGGTGCACAAAGCCGTTGTCCTCGGCCTGGCGCAGGATGTCGTAAACCTCGTCGCGGGTCACGTAATGGCCACGATCGGTTTCGACCACGTAGTCGGCCATATCACCCACGGCGATACACCAATCGGCCGGGTCGTCGGCGCAGCCCTCACCCATCACGCGACGGCTCGCGCGGCAGCTGCAGGTGCTAGCGGCATATTTGCCATCGTATTTGTCGAGCCAATGCTCGATATGCTCGATCGGCACCGAGGTGCTCGAAGCATCGATAGCCTTCTCGACCGGAATGACATGCATGCCGATACCGGCGCCTCCGGGCGGCACCATCGGCGTGGCCTTGGACAGCGGTCCCTTGGACGCCTGCTCAAAGAACTTGGCATAGACCGGGTGCTCCTCGAGCTGGCTCACGCGCATGTTGAGGAACTCAGCGGAACCCGGCACCAGCATGGGAAGCACCCACTGCTTGGCGCGCTCGGGGTTTTCCCAGTTGTACTCGAGCAGACCCGTGTAGCTCATGTCGTCGAGCATCTTCTCGATATCGGCCTCGGGCATGCCGGTGAGCTTGGCCATCTCGGGCAGCGTATAGGGACGGCGCATCTTCATCTTGCAGAGCACTTCGGCCTGCTCGTCGGTCGCGGCCTCGGCAAACGACCAGTACTCGTAGCCCAACAGCTCGTCGCGATGCAGCAGACGGTTGGTGCAGTGCTCGCACAGCTTGACGATGGCCTCGCGCGGATGCTCCGGCAGCGGCGGCACGAACTCCGAACCGATGTCGGGCTCGGTGTAGCTAATCCCCGGTCCGTTGAGAATCATGGTTGTCCCTTCTCTTGCCACAGCCCGACGAGGCCGCAGCGCCCCTCTTTTTTTGCAGGCCGGGCATGCCCCATGCCGTTCACCCGCCATTGTTGACATTGTGTCAAAAATAGTATTGACGAACCGTCAACAATATTCAAGACTGTTAGGCGAACGGTCAGGCAAAAGAGGATGAAAGGCGGCAAAACATGGGCAACAACACAGCAGGTACCTCTGTGGTCGATGCCGTCCCCGCATCCGATAGCGCGGCAAAGCGCCTGACGGGCGACGAACGCCGTCGCGAGATCCTCGATGCCGTGCGCACCGTAAGCTCCGAGCTGGGCGTGTCCCACCTATCGGTATCGGCCGTGACCAAGCGAGCCGGCTGCACGCGTTCATTGTTCTACCATTACTTCGCCGACATGGACGCCGCCGTCACCGCCGTTATGGACGAGGCGATCGACGGCTTTATCTCCGAACTCGAGCGGTGGAACGCCGACCGCACCGTCGGTGATATCGAGGGCGCGCTCGACACCGTCGCCCCGCTCTTTAAGCGCCTGGTCGCCAGCGGCCACGAGCTGCCGAGCACGCTTACCTCGAGCAGCGGCGCGCTCTACGGCGGCTTTTTGCACAACGTGGTCCAGCGCGTGGCGCAGTATATCTGCGACACCACCGTAGTGGATTTTGTCGCCCATCATGAGCTACGCATCGACCATGTCTACGAGACGTTCTACACCCTCATCATGGGTCTTTTGATGTATATCCGCACGCACCCCGATGTGCCCGACGAAACGGTCAAGGAAATCATCGCCTCGACACTCCACATCGAGGGCTATACCGCCAAGTATCCGGAGCGCAAGCCCCAGAACTGACGACATCTGGCCAAACTGCCCGCGATCAGAAGAGGGGCCGCGGGCGTGTGAAAGGAGAGCAGCATGCTGTTCGATGTTTGGGGTAGCGATACCCTTATCCACTGGGCCGGCTGGGCCATGGTCTTTATCGGCCTGATCGTGCTCAACGAGGTCGGCCGCCGCACCAAGCTGGGCGCAGTAATCATCTTTGGCGTGGCTCCGCTGGCCATGACCATCTACTGCGTCGCCATCGCCGTGGGCGTCTCGCAGGGTGCCGAGTGGGCGCTCACCAACCCCACCCATGTGTACCAGAACAGCTGGTTCCACTACGCCAAGGTATACGCGGCGCTGGCCGGCTGCTGGGGCTTCATTGCCATTAAGTACCAGTGGGGCAAGATCGGCAAGGCACATTGGTTCCGCGCATGGCCGTTTGTGATCGTCGCCATCAACATCATGATTGCCGTCGTATCCGACTTCGAGAGCGCCTATCACTTCTTTGTCCTGGGCGAGTCCACCTGGGTCACCTCCGAAGGTGCTACGCAGCTGGCCGGCTGGAACAACGTGTTCAACGGCATCGCCGGTATTATCAACATCTTCTGCATGACCGGTTGGTGGAGCGTCTACGCCTCCGAGGATCAGACCGACATGCTGTGGCCCGATATGACCTGGGTCTACATCATCGCCTACGATATCTGGAACTTCTGCTACACCTACAACTGCCTGCCCACCCACTCCTGGTTCTGCGGCTTTGCGCTGCTGCTGGCGCCCACCGTCGCCGCCTTTATCTGGAACAAGGGCGGCTGGATCCAGAACCGCGCCTTTACGCTGGCTATTTGGTGCATGTTTGCCCAGGTGTTCCCGTACTTCCAGGAGGAGTCCATCTTTGTGACCCACTCCACGCTCGACCCCGGCGCCGCTACCGCGGTCTCGGTCGCTGCGCTGATCGCCAACGTCGCCGCAATCATCTACATCGCCTACCGTGCCAAAAAGCTCAGCCGCAACCCCTACAAGCAGGATGTCTTTGAGGGCACCAGCGATTGGGAGAAGGCCACCGCTCGCCGCGCCAAGGTTGATTACGCGCACGCCGAGTAACGTGCTGGTCGTTGTTGGCACTTGGGCATAGGCCCGCCTGCCAGATTTTCAATCCGATGTCTCGCAGAGCCCCCGGAAAGCGTTTCGCTCGCTTTCCGGGGGCTTTTGTCGTTGCGTCTTATTCATCTATTCAAAAACGTGCGCATATATAAAATCGGATTTCAAATCATGCGGCGGCTCTATGGGGTCCCGTTTTTGGGTACAGTGTTGTCCCGATATTGAGCTTGGGGGATATATGAAAGATGAAACGATGGGCCAAGAGGATGTGGCCCAAGATGCAGAAGCGTGTGCCGAAGCCCTGGAGAGCCTAGACCGGATTTCACTTGATGAGATTGCGTTTGACGATTCGGGCGTTGATGTGCAGGATGAGTCGGAAGCCGAGGCGCAGTCCGATGATCAGGATGCAGACGACGTTGAACCTGCCGAAGATGAGGCAGATCACGAAGACACCGAATGCGAGGCCAACGACCAGCCCGAATCCGACACGAGCGAGGAAACCATCTTGCTCGACAGCTTGCCGGCCGAAGATTCGCTGACCCGCGAGCTTCCCGGCCTGGGCTCTGCGCCTGCCGTGGACGAGACCATCGCCATGGGCGATATCCCCCTACCGTCCGTTCCCTCAGCACGCGAGGCCGAGGTTCGCCATCGCAAGATGTCGCCCAAGCGCCGCAATCTGATGGTCGCCGGTGTCGTGGCCGTCGCGCTCGTCGCCGGCGGCGCAGGCTATGCCGCCTGGAACGGATATCAGCAAGAGCAGGCTGCCGCTGTCGCCGCCAATGCCCACACGATGATGTCAGTGCAGATTGGCGTGCATGCCGCGGGCCTCGACTGTTCTACCGGCTCCAAGATTCCCGTACAGGTGAGCGGCCAGGACGCTGATGGCTCCTCCGTGAGCGAAACGCTCTATGTTGACGAGCACGGTCGCGGCATTAAGCTGCTGCCCGGCGATTACACGTTCTCCATCGCCGCCTCCCCCATCGCGGCCGACGGCACCATCTACACCATCCCGACCACCAAGGCCCAGGTTACGGTCAAGAATGACGGGCAGGATCTGCGCGCTCAAGCCACCTTTAAGCTTAAGGTGCCCTCAGCCGACACGGTGACCGACGACCAGATCGATGCCGCCGCCAAGTACGCCGAAGAAGGCGGCGCGAGCTCTGCCGCCGCGGCAAAGATACTCCAGCGGGCGGCAATTACGCGCCGCGATGCCGCCGCCAACGCCGTAAGCGCAAGCGAGGCTCAGTCCGCCCGCGATGCCGACGCTCGGCACAAGGCGACGAACCTGTATCAGCTCGATATTCCGGTTGAGTGGTATGGCAAGGTCGCAACCTGGCAGAACGGCAACACGCTGTGCATTTATCTGGACGGCGACACCAACACACCGCTCGTGACGCTCGTCGCGGTGCGCGATGGCGAGACCTTTACGCCCGACGACGGCGATACGGTTTTGGGCACGGTCAGCCTAGGCAACGGCTACACCGTCTACGCCAGCGGCCCTGTCTATCCGTACGTGATTCCGCAAACCGTTAATGGACACACGCAGAACCCCGTGTCGACCTACCCCATGGATACGGCGATTGAGCTTGTCGAGCTCACGACCGGCAACCGCTACACATACAGCCAGATCAAAAACGACCTGGTCGGTAAAGACGGCAAGGCAGACGCCGCGACCAAACTCGAGACCGACTACCTCGCCCAGATTCTCCTGCCGAGCATCAAAGCCCAGGACTAGTCGGCCCGAAGACAGCCGCCCAACACCCCATCCCTAACGCAGTTGCGGTGAAATAGGGACTGTTTTTGCTGGTCAAACCGCAAAACAGTCCCTATTTCACCGCAACTTATTCGTGGCCTTTTGGGTGGCACTCAGCGCCAGGGGTCGGCTTCGAACAGCGGCTCGCGCTCGGGGCGGCGATCGCTGTAGGGATCGTAGCCGTCATCGTCCTCGTTCTCGGCGCGGATGTAGGGGTCGCGGGGCTTGGGCGCGGGTTTGGGAGAAGCCTTCGGTGCGACCGGTGCGACGGGCGCCGCCTCAGCCGCCGGTGCGTTCGTCTTGTTCTCGTCTTTCATCTGCATAGCTCCTTGCCATGTGCTCATGTTCAACACCATCGATTGTCGCACGAAAAAGGGCGGCGAACCCAATTGGATCCGCCGCCCTTGGAGTTCGGCTCAAAAGGCAAATTTTGAGGCATGACTCAAAATCTACTGAGCGTCGGGAACCTCGTAGGTGGCCGCCGGCGTATTGTCGCACACGACGGTAAAGCCGCCGTCCTTGTCGACATCGACCGTCACCTGATCGCCCTCGCGCACCGTGCCGTCGATAATAGCGGCGGCGATGGCGTCCACGACCTCGCGCTGAACCAGACGCTTGAGCGGACGGGCGCCAAAGACCGGGTCCAGGCCGCCCACGGCGAGCATCTGCTTGGCCGCCGGGGTGATGGCAAGCGTCATGCGCTCCTTGGCCAGGCGTGCGCGGACGTCGGCAAGCTGGATGTCGACGATCTTCTCGATCTGCGCCATGCCGAGCGGATGGAACACCACGATATCGTCGATACGGTTGAGGAACTCGGGACGGAAGGTCTGAGCCATGGCCGCGTTGACCTGATGGCGCATCTCCTCCTCGTCCTTGCCCGAAAGCTCGGCGATAGCCTTGGAGCCCACGTTAGACGTCATGATGATAATCGTGTTCTTAAAGGACACTTGGCGACCCTGACCGTCGGTCAAACGGCCGTCGTCGAGCACCTGCAGCAGCACGTTAAAGACATCCGGATGGGCCTTCTCCATCTCGTCGAGCAAGATCACGGAGTAGGGGCGACGGCGTACGGCCTCGGTGAGCTGGCCGCCCTCGTCGTAGCCCACGTATCCCGGGGGCGCACCGATCAGACGCTGGACGCTGAACTTCTCCATGTACTCGGACATGTCGATACGCACGAGCGCGCGCTCGTCGTCGAACAGGCACTCGGCAAGCGCCTTGGCGAGCTCGGTCTTACCCACGCCGGTGGGGCCCAGGAAGAAGAAGCTGCCGATGGGCTTGTCCGGATCGGAGAGGCCCGCACGGCTGCGGCGCACAGCTGCGGCAACGGCGGAGACGGCCTCGTCCTGGCCGATGACGCGCTTATGCAGCTCGCCCTCCAGGCCCTTCAGCTTGTCGAGCTCGCCCTGCATCATCTTGGATACGGGCACGCCGGTCCAGGCACTCACGACCTCGGCGATCTCATCGGAGGTCACCTGTTCGTTGAGGCCCTCGCCGTCCTGCTGCTTTTGCGCCTCGAGCGCGGCCTCGGACTCCTGAATCTGCTGCTGCAGACCCGGGATCACGGAATAGCGCAGCTCGGACGCACGACCCAAATCGCCGTTGCGCGTCGCGCGCTCCTCTTCGCTCTTGGCCTCGTCGAGCTGCCCCTTGAGCTCCTGCACGTGGTCGATGGCGTTCTTCTGGTTGAGCCAGCCGGCCTTTTGCACGTTGAGCTTTTCTTGGACCTCGGCGATCTCCTGGCGCAGGGCCTCCAGACGCTCCTTGGAGGCGTCGTCGGTCTCCTTCATGAGCGCCTGTTCCTCGATCTGCAGCTGGGTGAGCTGACGCGTGGTGGCGTCAATCTCGACCGGCATGCTGTCGAGCTCCATGCGCAGACGGCTTGCCGCCTCATCGACCAGGTCGATGGCCTTGTCGGGCAGGAAGCGGTCGGCGATATAGCGATCGGAGAGGTCGGCGGCGGCCACGAGCGCGCTATCGGTGATGTGCACGCCGTGGAAGATCTCGTACTTCTCCTTGAGGCCACGCAGGATCGAGATGGTGTCCTCGACGGTAGGCTCGCTCACCATAACGGTCTGGAAACGACGCGCGAGCGCCGCGTCCTTCTCGATGTACTTGCGGTATTCGTCGAGCGTGGTCGCGCCGATCGCATGCAGGTCGCCACGGGCGAGCGCCGGCTTGAGGATGTTACCGGCGTCCATGGAGCCCTCAGTGGCACCCGCGCCCACGATGGTGTGGAGCTCATCGATGAACAGGATGACCTTGCCCTCGGACTTCTGCACCTCCTTGAGCACGGCCTTCAAGCGGTCCTCGAACTCGCCGCGGTACTTGGCACCGGCGACCAGCGCGCTCATGTCAAGCTCGATGAGGTCGCGGTCACGCAGGGTGCTCGGAACGTCGCCGGCCACGATACGCTGGGCGATACCCTCGACGATGGCCGTCTTGCCGACGCCCGGCTCGCCGATGAGCACGGGGTTGTTCTTGGTGCGACGGGACAGGACCTGGATGGTACGACGGATCTCGTCGGTACGGCCGATGACCGGGTCGAGCTTGCCGGCACGGGCAAGGTCGCAGATATTGCGGCCGTACTGCTCCAAGGCCTCAAACTGGGTCTTGTCCTCGGCAGACGTCACGCGGTCATCGCCGCGCAGCTCCTCGTAGACCTGCTCGATGCGCTCCTTGGTGACGCCTGCGTCGCGCAGAACGCGGCCCGCCTCGCCCTTGTCCTCGGCAAGTGCCATCAGCAGATGCTCGGTCACCACAAAGCTGTCGCCCATCTTGGTGGCCTTTTTCTCGGCCTTCTCGATGACGCGGACAAGCTCATTGGAAAGACCCATCTGCTGACCCTCGCCCGAAACCTTGGGCGCGTGGTCGATGGCATCCTGTGTGGAACGTGCGAGCTGAGCTGGGTCGGCACCGATGCGCTCGATAATCACGGAGATATTGCGCTCGCCGGCACCGAGCAGGGCAGACAGCAGGTGGATCGGCTCCACCGCGCCGGCCTGCGCATCGGCAGCCGTGCTCATGGCGGTCTGCAGCGCCTCGCGCGACGTCATTGCTAGCTTATCGATTCTCATGGAATCACCTCTCTTGGGGCGGCCGCCCTACGGGGCGGCTTCACGTTGTTCGAGAAGTATTGTTGCCAGCTTTGTACGATCTTATACACAAATCTAAGTCTCTATATATAAGATTTTCTGAGTGATTGATGGATAGGGTACTGAGATGTCAGCCCGCCGCTGCCCAGGCGCACTACCGTCTCGATCTGTAACATCTAGCAGCCATTTTTGATCCTAGATGTTACAGATCGAGAGAAAATGACCAGCGGCAACCGTTTGTCTCAATCTGTAACATCTAATCGGCAAATTAGGGTCTAACTGTTACAGATCGAGACAAACCGAGAATCACCACAAAGGGGACAGGCACCTTTGCGGTGATTCTCGGTTTCGACGGCCAGCTGTCACACGTTATGAGATTAAAATTGAATTGTTAGCTGAGATTATTCATTTGTCATCGAGCTTGCCTGCTCTTTGTCTCGAGGAGCGCATATGAAGCCGCCTCATTCCACCGGTCGCAACGTCATCGCCATTCTCGCCATACCCATCGTGATGCTCTTCCTTATCGTCATCACGCCCTTTTCTTTTGGTATCGCCTCGCCCTTCGATCTTTGCGGGATGATCGACGCCGGCTCGCGTGCCACCTCGCTCTCCTTTGTCTGCCGTGGCGTGTTCTACGAATATGCAATTCCCACCGGAAGTTGGCAGTCCAAGTTACCGTTGCTCGGCAAGGTCGACGGATGCTCCCCCTATTTCTGCCTTGAACCTCAGGCGCTAAACTATCTGATCGACGACCAGCCACTCGACTCCATCACCCTCGCCTACGACTACGCACCAAACACCGATGAGCGCCACATGAACCAAGTCCTCGACAAGCTGCTTGGACAGTGCGGGCTCACCGCGGAAGCCGGTCGAACCATCTATAGCAACCAGAAATTAAAGCGAACAGAACTCCGCCGTGTCGGAAAAATCAAAGGGCGAAACGGGGCCGCCTACTGGGATGCCTGGGCAACACGCGACAAGGGCGAATTCGGACACAGCACCTATATGGTCACTGTCTACACCAAAGACGGAATTAAGGACAATGTTGACGATTTCGCGTCATCCAAACTCGGCATCCCCAAAACAACCAAACCCGCCAACCCGGATGAAATTCTGTAGAGCCGCTCATTAACATACCGCTCAACGATCACAACAACATCGAGCTCGTTCCCCACCGCCACAAAGGTGCCTGTCCCCTTTGTGGCGGTTTTCGACAAAAAAGAAGCCGCCCCGATAACAGAGGCGGCTTCAAGCAAGTCTATTTTTAGCGTCCCTCAAGACCCAACGAGAACGCAGAAATGTAGCCCGGGGCTTACCCTTTCCCGAACGCGACCCTCGCGAAGCGCGTGAGCGGGCGGGAAAGGGTAAGCCCCGGGCGGACAATTAAGTGCGTTACTCGGCAGCGGCCTTGAACTTGTTGTAGTTGATCAGGCAGCCAGCCTTGACGATGGCACGCTCCTCTGCCGTCATATCGGCAATGTAGAGCTCAATCTGCTCGACCGCACCATCGGCGCGCACCACGTAGGCGGCGATGCCCTTCAGGTCGCCATCGAGCGCGGCGCGGATACCCGGCACAAAGACGTAGTCGCCCACCTCAAAGCTGGGCTCGGCCTCCATCTGGAAGGGCACCATGCCCCAGTTCATCACGTTGGAGCGATAGCGCTTGGTGGCGTACTCGTGGACGATGTTGGCCAGGCCGCCAATTACGCGCTGGCAGCTCGCGGCCTGCTCGCGGGCAGAACCGTCACCGGGCTTCTTGGCATAGAGCATGGAGCCGTACTCAGTCGCCTTGGCATCGGCCGCGACACCCGCGCCGGTCAGCGCCTCAAACACGCTGGCAAGCTCGGCATCGAGTGCCGCCAGGTCGCCCGCTGCCTCGCCGGCAACGCGGCGCTTTTCCACCGCGTCGACCTCCTTGGAGCGGCCCACGTAGGCAGGGTCGCGACGGCTGAGCGTAAACTCGGCCAGACCCAGCGGGTTGGAGCGGAAGGAGCTCGTCTCGCCCGAGGGAATGAGCTCGTCGGTCGTGGTGACCGGGTCCATGATCTTGGAGCACACCTTGAGCAGGATGTCGTCGCCGAGAGGCTCCATCGCGGGCCACGGCTTGATGTTGGGACCCTCGACCAGCTCGTCGGCAGGCTCCGCCTTGCCAAAGCCCCAGTACACGCGCTTCTTGTACGGCGCGTCGTCAAAGGTGTACTCGCAGGCCTCGTCCCAAGTCTCCTCGGGCAGGTCGGTCGCCGGCGTCAGGACGCCGCCGTTGGCAGCCGTCGCCGCAATGGAGCGAGCGTCCATCAGGGCCACGGCGCTCAGCTGGCCATTACCCGGTTTGGAACCCTCGCGGTTAGGGAAGTTACGCGTGGTGTGGCGGATGGACAGACCGTTGTTGGCAGGCGTGTCGCCGGCACCGAAGCACGGACCGCAGAACGCCGTGCGCACGATCGCGCCAGCCTCCATGAGGTCGTAGATATAGCCGCGGCGTGTAAGCTCGAGTGCCACGGGCTGGCTCGTGGGATAGACCGACAGCGAGAACTCGCCGCAGCCGGTGTTGGCGCCCTTGAGCACGCGGGCGGCCTGGACCACGGAGTCGTAGTTGCCGCCCGAGCAGCCGGCGATAACGCCCTGCTGCACGTGCAGCTTGCCGTCGACGATCTTGTCGAGCAGGCTAAAGTGTGTCTTGCCCTCGCCGATCTTGGCGGCCTCGAGCTCCACCTCATGCAGGATGTCCTCGAGGTTCTCGTTGAGCTCGTCGATCTCAAAGCCGTTAGAAGGATGGAACGGCAGCGCGATCATGGGCTTGATACTCGACAGATCGACTTCGACGCAGCCGTCGTAGTAGGCAACATCGGCGGGCTTGAGCTCGCGGTAGTCCTCGCCGCGACCGTGCATGGTCAAAAACGCGTGCGTGTCCTCGTCGGTGGCCCAGATGCTCGACAGGCAGGTGGTCTCGGTGGTCATGACGTCGACGCCGTTGCGGTAGTCGGTCGTCATGCTCGCGATACCGGGGCCCACGAACTCCATAACCTTGTTCTTAACGTAACCCTTGGCAAAGACGGCACGGATGATGGCGAGCGCCACGTCGTGCGGGCCAACGCCGGGGCGCGGGGCGCCCGTGAGGTAGATGGCAACGACGCCGGGATAGGCGACATCGTAGGTGTCGCGCAGCAGCTGCTTTGCCAGCTCGCCACCGCCCTCGCCCACGGCCATGGTGCCCAGGGCACCATAGCGGGTGTGCGAGTCGGAGCCCAGGATCATCTTGCCACAGCCGGCGAAATTCTCACGCATAAAGGAGTGGATGACGGCGATGTGCGGCGGGACGAAGATGCCGCCGTACTTCTTGGCAGCCGAGAGACCAAAGACGTGGTCGTCCTCGTTGATGGTGCCGCCCACGGCGCACAGCGAGTTGTGGCAGTTGGTGAGCACGTAGGGCAGCGGGAACTGCTCCATGCCCGAGGCGCGCGCCGTCTGGATGATGCCGACAAAGGTGATGTCGTGGCTCGCCATGGCGTCGAAGCGAATCTTGAGCGCCTCGGGGTCGCCGGACGTATTGTGTGCCTGGAGGATCGAATACGCGATGGTGCCGCGCTTGGCATCCTCGGGCGTCTGCGTAATACCGCGCTCGGCAGCCTCGGCCTCAGGCACAACCTCGCTGCCGTTACGCAGGTAGATGCCGTCCTCGTACAGCTTGACCATACTGTCTCCCACTCTGCCCAAAAGATTTGGGCGCATAGCATACATTCGTTCAATATCGTGCCATAGAACGGTTGCCAGCGGGTTACGAATCTCGGCGTTCACTTTATCTCAGTAAAGCACAGGGCGATATTGGCGCAAGGAGTGTCCCAAAGTGCCGGCACAGAAGGAACGTCCCCAAGTGCCAGCCAAAAATGGGAGTGGATAACCTCCCGTTTCTAGCCCTCAAGCGGACCAAAAGTGGGAGATTATCCACTCTCATATTGTTAGGATTTGCGTCGTAGAGCCGCCGTAACTAAAGATCGGTTCCCGCGCCCAAAAGCTTGCGCATGACCTGTTCGGGGTTAACCGAGCCGTCGCGCGGGGCCAGGGCGGTGATCTTCTTCTGCATCTTGTACTCGTGCAGCTCGTCCTCGAGCTGGCGCACGCGGGCGCGGAGCTTTTCGTTCTCGCGCTCGCGCTCCTCGGCACGCTCCTTCATATCGAGGATGCGCACCACGCCGGCAAGGTTGATGCCCTCGTCGGTCAGCTGGTTGATGAGCTCCAGGCGCTCGATATCGGCACGCGAATACAGACGCGTGTTGCCGCCCGAGCGCTGGGGGTTCACCAGGCCCTTGGATTCGTAGACGCGCAGAGTCTGCGGATGCATGCCGGTCAGCTCGGCCGCCACGCTGATCATGTACAGCGGTTTGTTCCTATTGTCCTCGGCCATGCTACCTGACCCCTTTCCGTCTCGTTATCGTCCATCATAAGCCCGCGGGCGCGGGCGTGTGCCGCGACCGCCCTAGTACGTCGCCTTGTAACGGTTGACCTTCTCGCGGTAGTCGCGCGTATCGGCCTCGCGCAGCTTGGTCATCGCGTCGCGCTCGTCATCAGACAGGTTCGTGGGAACCTGCACCTTGATCTCGACGAGCAGCGCGCCCGTGCGGCCACGGTGTTTAACGTCGGGCGCGCCCATCTCTTTAAAACGGAACTTCTTGCCCGTCTGGGTACCCGCGGGCACCTTCAAACGGACCGTCGCCCCGCCGGGCGTCGGCACGTCCACCGTGCAGCCGAGCGCCGCCTCATAGACCGAGACCGGCACCTCCATGGTCACGTCGGCACCTTTACGCTTAAACAGCGGGTGCTCCTCCACGTGCGTGGTCACGACCAGGTCGCCGCGCTCGCCGCCGGCAACGCCATACTCGCCGCGACGCTTGTAACGCAGCTTGCCGCCGTCGACCGCGCCTGCAGGCACCGAGACCGTAATGGTCTGCTGTTCGCCTGTCGAGGGAATGCGATAGGTGACCTTGTGCGTCACGCCGCGAAACGCGTCCTCGGCCGTCACATCGACGGTCAGCGACAGGTCGCCGCCCTTGCGAGCGCGGCTGCGCCCCGCGCCGGCACCGGCAGCGCCCGCAGCCCCGGCAAAGCCCGAGCCCCAATCGCTGCCCCAGGCGCCGTTGCCGCTAAAGATGCTGTCGAAGATATCGCCCCAGCCGCTGGCGCCCGCGCCGGCACCGTAGCCGCCGCCATACGCGCCGCCCGCGCCCGGCATGCCGCCGAACATGAGCATCTGGTCGTACTCTTTGCGCTTCTTCTCGTCCGAAAGCGTCTCGTAGGCCTCGCTGATCTCCTTGAACTTGGCCTCGTCGCCGCCGGCATCGGGGTGATATTTTTGCGCGAGCTTGCGAAACGCGCTCTTGATCTCTTTGTCGGAGGCGCTCTTGGATACGCCCAGGATGTCATAGAAGGTTTTGCCTGCAGCCATCGTAGCTCCTCTCCTGTTACGTCCGCCGTCCATGCAGACGACGGCTCATGCTTTCATATGGCACTAGGCCAGAAAGGGCCCCGGGTGTTGCCCCGGGGCCCTTCTCAATTACTCCTCGGTGCTCTCGGCCGTATCGGCCGCGGCATCCTCGGGCGCCGCTTCGGGCTCCGGTGCGGGGCGCTTCTCGCCACCGTAGGTCACCGTCACCATCGCGGAACGCAGGATGCGATCCGCCATGCGGTAGCCCTTCTGGTACACGTCGTTGACGGTCTCGTCGTACTGCGATGCGTCCTCGACGCGACCCACAGCCTGGTGCTCGAGCGGATCGAACGCCTCGCCCTTGGGGTCGATGGGCTCAACGCCCTCGTGCGCAAACACATCGAGCAGCTTGGCATGCACTGCATCAACGCCATCGACGAACTGCTTAAAATCGTCGGAAAGCTCCTGGCTACGGGCATGGTCGATTGCACGCTCGATATCGTCAACCACCGGAAGCAACGCAGTGACGAGCTTCTCGGTCGCGCGCTCGCGCTCGGCGATGCGCTCGTTAGCGGTGCGGCGACGGAAGTTCTCCCAGTCGGCCTGTAGACGGGCGGTGCGCTCGGTGGCGTCCTTTGCCTTGTCCTCGGCGGCCTTCTGAGCCTCTGCCGCAGCATCGAGCTCGTTGCGCACGTCGGCAAGCTCCTTTTGGGCCTGCTCGAACTTGAGCTTAAAGTCGTTGTCGGCGGCTTCCTCACCGGCGCGGATAGCAGCTTCCACCATCTCGTCCTCGGTCATCGTCGTCTCCTTGTTGGAATCCTCTACCTGGTTCTCGGCAGCCTCGGCGGCCTCGGCCTCGTTGACCTCGGTATCGTCGACGGCCTCTACGGGAATCTTCACGTCCTTCTCCTCAGAGTCAACGGGGGCGGTGCCAGCGGCAGCCGCCTCCGTGCGAGCTTTACGGGCGGACATGATTACTTGTCCTCGTCGTCCACAACCTCGTAGTCGGCGTCGACAACGTCATCGTCGGCAGGCTGGGCACCGGCGGCGCCGTCGGTCTGCTGCTGAGCGTCGGCGTAGACAACCTGGGCCAGCTCGTAGGCCACGGACTGCAGGGACTCGCCAGCGGCCTTGATGGCCTCGACATCAGAACCCTCGAGCGCCTTCTTGGCGTCGGCGATAGCGGCCTCGGCCTTGGACTTCACATCGGCGGAAACCTTGTCGCCCAGCTCGTTGAGGGTCTGCTCGGTGGAGTAGCACAGGCTGTCGGTCTGGTTGCGGACCTCGACCTCCTCCTTCTGCTTCTTGTCCTCCTCGGCATGAGCCTCGGCGTCCTTGACCATACGATCGACTTCGTCGTCGGACAGAGCGGTAGAGCCGGAGATGGTGATCTGCTGCTCCTTGCCGGTGCCCTTGTCCTTAGCGGAGACCTTGACGATGCCGTTGGCGTCGATGTCGAAGGTGACCTCGATCTGCGGCACGCCGCGGCGGGCAGCCGGGATGCCGGTCAGCTGGAACTTACCGAGCGACTTGTTATCGCGGGCAAGCTCGCGCTCGCCCTGGAGCACGTTGATCTCGACGCTGGTCTGGTTGTCGGCAGCGGTGGAGTAGACCTCGGTCTTGGAGGTCGGGATCGTGGTGTTGCGGTCGATCATCTTGGTCATGATGCCGCCCATGGTCTCAACGCCCAGCGACAGCGGGGTAACGTCGAGCAGCAGGATGCCCTCGACGTCGCCGGTGAGCACGCCGCCCTGGACGGCAGCGCCGTCGGCAACGACCTCGTCGGGGTTCACGGACATGTTGGGCTGCTTGCCGGTCATGGTCTTGACGAGCTCCTGGACGGCGGGCATACGGGTGGAGCCGCCGACGAGGATGACCTCGGTCAGATCGGAGAGCTTAAGCTTGGCGTCGCGCAGGGCGTTGGTGACAGGCTGCTTGCAGCGCTCGAGCAGGTCGCGGGTGATCTTCTCGAACTCGGCGCGGGTCAGCGTGTAGTTGAGGTGCAGCGGGCCGGACTGGTTCATGGTAATGAACGGCAGGTTGATGGTGGTCTGCTGGGCGGCGGAGAGCTCCTTCTTGGCGTTCTCGGCGGCCTCCTTCAGACGCTGCAGGGCCATGGGGTCCTGACGCAGGTCGACACCGTTCTCCTGCTGGAACTTATCGGCCATCCAGTCGATGACGCGCTGATCCCAGTCGTCGCCGCCCAGGTGGTTGTCGCCCGAGGTGGACAGAACCTCAAACACGCCGTCGGCGAGGTCGAGGATGGAGACGTCGAAGGTGCCGCCGCCCAGGTCGAAGACCAGGATGCGCTGGTCGGTGCCCTGCTTGTCCAGGCCATAGGCCAAAGCAGCAGCGGTCGGCTCGTTGACGATACGCTTGACGTTGAGGCCGGCGATCTTACCGGCGTCCTTGGTGGCCTGACGCTGGGCGTCGTTGAAGTAGGCCGGGACGGTGATGACGGCGTCGGTGACGGTCTCGCCCAGATACTTCTCGGCGTCGGCCTTCATCTTCGCGAGCGTCATGGCGCTCACCTGCTCGGCGGTGTAGTCCTTGCCCTCGATGTCGACGACGGCACGGCCGCCCTGGCCCTCCTTGACCTCATACGGCACGGTCTTGATCTCGGAGGTGCACTCGGAGTACTTGCGGCCCATGAAGCGCTTGATGGAGAACACGGTGTTCTTGGGGTTGGTGACAGCCTGGTTCTTAGCGGCCTTACCCACGACGCGGTCGCCGTCGGCACGGAAGCCCACGACGGACGGGGTGGTGCGGTCACCCTCGGCGTTCACGATAATGGTCGGAGAACCGCCCTCGAGAACGGCCATTGCGGAGTTAGTAGTACCAAGGTCGATACCAAGAATCTTGCCCATTAGAAATTCCCTCTCTCTTGTGCGTTTGCACCGACTCGGCGGTCTGCCGCGCGGTGTTTCGGCTTGTCTTTCAGGATGTAGTGTATCCCCTTATGGGCCGGAATATACAAAATCTAAGTCAATTCATATAAGATTTCTTATTGCCGAGAGTTTAGGTTCGCAAATGCGCAGGTAGACGCACTGTTTGAGTTCTGGGCAAATCTATTGAGATCTATGTAGAGATGGCTGAGGTTTGGATCTGGGGGTGCCTGGGGCGGTCTTGGGCGACCCCGAGGAAGGCGTGACCCGTTTTGGGCGTCGATTCCGGGACACGCTTTCCAAAAGCGCGCTCAATCGCCCTATATTTCAAGTCACCTTTAGCTAACATTTGCGCAGCTCAGCGGCCCCACCTGCGAATTGTTTAGTAAGCCGTGGCATACTCGGCGAACGGTATGAAGATGCCAGTCAGAGGGTATTGCAAACGGTCGCTCCCGTGGTATGTTTTTGCCCGAATCACACCGACGCGCATCGCCTGTAGCGTCGGTCAACAGAGAGGAAACTACCATGGCTCATCCCGTAATTGATGCCGACGAGTGCATCGCTTGTGGCGTTTGCGTCGACTCCTGCCCCGCTGGCGTTCTGGAGCTCCAGGACGTCGCTACCGTCGCTGACGAGGACTCCTGCGTCGCCTGTGGCGCTTGCCAGGACGCTTGCCCCGCTGGCGCGATCACCGAGATCGTCGAGGAGTAACAACTCCCCCACCTGCACACTCAAAAGTACACCGTGCACAAAAAAGGAGGCCTCCGCATCGCCGCGGAGGCCTCCTTTTGCATTCGTCGTTACTAGGACAGGTCATCTTCGTAGGGCATCAGATCTGCCAGATAGCCCTTTTCCTTGAGCATGGCCTCGATCTCGTCAAGGGTTTGCTCGTCTTCCGCCGCGATGCGGTGGAAGTGATAGCCACTTGTCACCGTCAGCAGCGGAAAACTCTTGCCGCTCTCGATATCGTGCAGGTAGCGCTCAACATCGCGACGATTGCGAATGTCCAAGTCGGCCGTGATCTTACCGTATACGCGGTGATTGACGATCACGTTGAGCACGGCACCGCCCGCGTCGACGATACTAGTAAGCTCATCGCCTGCCTGCTCCACGCCGTGGCGAACCTTGACCAAGCGCGTGGGCACGGCGGGGCTGCTGGGGGCCTCCTGCAGCACATAACCACGGTTGGTTGCCACGATATCGTGCCCATCGGCACGTAACAGGGCAATATCCTGAACCACGACCTGACGGCTCACGCCAACCTCGCGGGCAAGCGCGCTGCCCGATACGGGCTCCGTGGCCCCCTCGAGTACGCCCATGATGGCACGGCGACGCTCGCGGCCGTCCATTATTTACCGTCCAGCAGACGCAGGTGCTTAAGCGAGAGATCGAGAATCGGCGCAGAGTGCGTTAACGCCCCCGAGCTAATAAAGTCAACGCCCAGGTCGGCGAGCGCGCGGATATTGCTGGCGTCCACGTTGCCCGAGCACTCGGTCTTGGCACGGCCGGCGATAAGCTCAATCGCGGCAGCCATGTCGTCGTGGGTCATGTTGTCGAACATGATGATATCGGCACCGGCCTCCACGGCTTCGCGTACCATGTCCAGGTTCTCGCACTCAATCTCGACCGTCGTGGTAAACGACGCATGGGCGCGCGCCATCTCGATCGCGCGCGTCACGCCACCGGCGGCATCGATGTGGTTGTCCTTGAGCATGACGGCCGTCGACAGGTTGTAGCGGTGGTTGCTGCCGCCGCCGATCTCGACCGCCGCCTTCTCAAACACGCGCATGCCCGGCGTGGTCTTACGTGTGTCGACAAGCACGGTCTTGGTGCCCTCGAGCGCCGCGGCCATGCTGTGCGTGTAGGTAGCGATGCCGCTCATGCGCTGCAGGTAGTTGAGTGCCACGCGCTCACCCGAAAGCAGCACGCGCGCGTCGCCGCGCACCTGACCCACATGGTCGCCGGCATGCACCTCATCGCCATCGACGACATCAAACAGCACCGAGCTCTGCGAATCCAGCAGCTCAAAGGTGCGAGCGAACACATCCAGGCCGGCGATGATGCCATCGGCTTTGGCGATAAGCTCCACCGTGGCGGGACGCGCCGCGGGGCACACGCTCGCCGTGCTCACGTCCTCAAAGGTAATGTCCTCGCGCAGAGCCTGCAGAATCAGATCATCGACGACGAGCTTCATGGTAATGGGATTCATGGTCTACTCCTCCACGGCCTGTGTGCTGGCGGCACGGGCCAAATCATCGATTGCCAGGGGATCGGCGCTCAGGGCGCGATGACGGCCATCGAGCGCGGGATCGCCCGCCTGCTCCACGGCCAGCGACTCGCCGGTACGCATATACCACGCGGCGCGACGACCCCAGACCAGCGCTTCGAGCAGGCTGTTTGATGCAAGGCGGTTCTTGCCGTGAACGCCGTTGCAAGCCGTCTCGCCCGCGGCGTAGAGCTCGGGCATCGAGGTGCGGCCGTCCTTGTCGACCCACACGCCGCCCATAAAGTAGTGCTGTGTGGGCGTAATGGGAATAGGCTCGTCCAAGATGTCGCGACCGTCCTCAAGGCAGCGTGCGCGGATGTTGGCAAAGTGCCCGGTCACCACGTCGCGCTCGACGGGGGCAAAGCTCAGCCACTCGTGCTCGGTGCCGTCCTGCTTCATCTGCTCGCGAATGGCGGCGGCGACCACGTCACGCGGCTGCAGCTCGTCGGTAAAGCGCTCGCCAGCGGCGTTGAGCAGAATCGCGCCCTCGCCGCGGCAGCTCTCGCTGATCAGGAAGGTGCGGCCCGGCTGCGGCGAGAACAGCCCCGTGGGGTGAATCTGCACGTAGTCCAGGTGCTCCATCTTAATGCCATGCTCCTGAGCAATGTAGCAGGCATCGCCCGTAAGCTGCGGGTAGTTAGTCGAATGGTCGTACACGCCGCCGATACCGCCCGTCGCCCACAGCGTATGGCGGGCATGGATCTTAAACGGCTCGCCGGTATGCACGCCCTCGGCGGCATGTGCCAGCTCGTCGGCGGGGCGGACCGAATCGCCCTCGTCCACGGGAACGGCAACGACGCCGGTGCACACCGTGGCCCCATCGCGCTCGCCCGTCAGGATATCGGTCATGGCCACGTGCTCAAGAATCTGCACGTTATCCAGCTTGCGAACGGCCTGGAGCAGCTTGGTCGTTATCTCCTTACCCGTAATATCGGCATGGAAGGCAATGCGCGGGCGGCTGTGCGCGCCCTCGCGGGTAAAGTCGAGGCTGCCGTCGGCCTTGCGCTCGAAATCCACGCCCATCGCTAGCAGGTCGTTGATGACCGAACGGCTCGAGCGAATCATGATGTCGACGCTCTCGCGGCGGTTCTCGTAGTGACCGGCGTGCATGGTGTCCTCAAAGAAGGCATCGTAGTCCGAGCCCTCGGGAAGCACGCAAATGCCGCCCTGCGCGAGCATCGAATCGCACTCGTCGACAGTGCCCTTGGAGAGCATGATCACGCGCGTGCTCGTCGGCAGATTGAGGGCCGCGTACAGGCCCGCCACGCCGCAGCCGGCAATGACGACGTCGCACTCCATGTCGGGGTATTGTTTGGTTTCCACAGAAATCCTCTCCCTTGCAATGTGACATAAGGGACTGTCCCTCATGTCACATTGGCTTAGCGCGCCGCGTACTCGAGCATGCGGTCGAGCGTGAGCTTGGCCTGATCGGCTGCCTCGTCCGACACGCCAATCTGCACCTCGCCCTCGCCCGTCTCCAGGCAGCGCACGAGCTTTTCGAGCGTGATGAGATCCATGTTGACGCAGGTGGGCTGCACCGCAGGGAAGTAGAACTTTTTGCCGGTGCCCTCGCAGCGGCGCTCGAGCTCGTAGAGCACGCCGCGGACCGTCACGATGATGAACTCGTTGGCGTCCGACTCCTCGGCATACTTGATGATGCCGGCGGTGGAGCCGATGTAGTCGGCCTCGGCAAGGACGTCGGCCTTGCATTCGGGGTGCGCCAGTACGAGCGCGTTGGGATGCGCCTCCCGCGCATCGACAATCTGCTCGACGGTGATGATGTGGTGGCGCGGGCAGTAGCCCTTGTTGAGGATGACGTGCTTTTGCGGCACCTGCTCGGCAACAAAGCGGCCCAGGTTTTGATCGGGGATGAACAGGACGTGTTGCTGCGGCAGCTCGGACACGATCTTGACGGCGTTGGAGCTGGTGACACACACGTCACTCCAGCTCTTGATCTCGACCGTCGAGTTAACGTAGCAGACCACGGCAAGGTCGTCGCCGTGCTCGGCGCGCGCTGCATCGACCGTCTCGCGCTTGACCATGTGAGCCATGGGGCAGTCCGCGCCCGGCTCGGGCAACAGCACGGTCTTGGTGGGATTGAGCAGCTTGGCGCTCTCGCCCATAAACTCCACGCCGCACAGCACGATGGTCTGCTGCGGCAGGCTCTTGGCGAGCTTTGCCAGGTAGAAGCTGTCGCCGACGTAATCGGCAACGGCTTGGACCTCGGGCGCCACATAGTAGTGCGCCAAGATCACCGCGTCACGTTGGGTTTTTAGTTGCTGAATGGCCTCGACGAGCTCTGCGGGCACCAGTGCCGCGCGCTCCGTTGCCGTCGTTGCCGATGCTAGGCCGGCCGCGATATCGCGCGCAAGCTCCGACGCATCCATGTTCGCGCTCTGTGCCATCAAGGCCCCTCTCTTTTGGCGAATCTTGGGGCTTTAGTATGACACCTAGGTTTACAGCTGACAAGACAGCTGTAAACCTAGGTGTAAAGTTGAAATAAAGATTCAATCATGCGGCAGGTCCATTTTCGAACTGGCAAGCTGAGGATAGTCGAGCCTTCGATAGCGCAGGAGGCATCTTTCGCCACCGCAATACCACTCGGCGCGAGTTGCGCACCGTGGGGCGCAAACGGGGTGTTCCTCCGCGGGCGGCGCGCACCCAATGTGGCAAAATCGAACTACTAGGGGGGCCCGAATGCTCAAGATTATCGCCTGCGACGACGACGTCGCTTTTCTAGATAGACTGCACCGGATGATCGACCGCTGGTCGACCGAGACGGGTACGGCAGTCGACGTTGCGCTTGTCACGCGCGGCGAGGACTTGCTGGCCCGCCATGCTGCATCGCGTGCCGACATCATTCTGCTCGACATGATCATGCCGCTCGTCAACGGCATGGACACCGCGCGGGAGCTGCGCCAATCCGACACCGCCGTGCGACTGGTGTTCCTCACCTCATCGCCCGAGTTCGCGCTGGAGTCCTACGAGGTCCGCGCCTTCGACTACCTGCTCAAGCCCGTAGCGTACGAACGCCTGGCGCAACTGCTCGACGAGCTTTTGAGCATGCGACCCGCCGCGACCGATGAGCTCGTGACCAAAACGTCCTTTGGCTACCATGCCCTGCGCCTGTCCGATATCGAATACGCCGAGGCCCGCAACAAGCACGTGGTATTCCACCTGCGTGACGGGCGCGATATCGAGGCGCTCGAGCCGTTCCGCAACATCGAGGACCAGCTAGCCAAAAACGCGAGCTTCTTCAAATGCCACCGCAGCTACCAGGTCAACCTGCGCAATATCGACCACTTCAACCGCACGGATATCGTCATGCGCTCGGGCGCTTGCATCCCGCTGGCGCGCAGCTGCAAGCAGGGTTTCCAGGATGCCTACTTTGCGGCACGGTTCGAGGGCGGGAGGCGCTGATGCTCCCTGCGGTCGAGATGTTACTTTGGGCAATCCACCACGCAACGACCCTGCTTTTTGGCGTTTTTGCCTCGGCGGCGCTCTGCGGTATCGAGATCAACCGGCGTCATGCGCTTGAGCTGGTGATGGTCGGCGCCGTAACCGGATGCGCATTCAGCCTCGCCAATGCCGTCGGCGGCGAGCTTTTCGCCCGCCAGGCATATCCACTCGTCGTGCATTTGCCGCTCGTCATCTATCTGTGCGCGCGCTATTGCCTGAGCCCGCTGCTCGTTATGCTGGGCGTTACCAGTGCCTACCTGAGCTGCCAGTTCAGCAACTGGATGGGCATCGCCGCGCTCGCCGCCACCGACTCGCAAATCGCGTACTACGTGGCACGCATTATCACCACGGCCGTCGTCTTTGCGATCCTGCTGCATTGGGCCAGCGACATCGGTCCGCGCCTGGCGGTCAAAACCCCCACCGAGCTCGAAATTCTGCTCATCCTGCCGCTCGTCTACTACATCTTTGACTACGCCACCAACGTCTACACCACGCTGTTCCACTCGGGCTCGGTGGTAACGGTTGAGTTTTTGGCATTTGCGCTCTGTGCCTTCTATCTTATGTTTCTCGCCGTTTACCTGCGCGAATACGAAGAAAAGGAAACCGCCGAGCGAGAGCGCTGGATGCTCGAAACCCGCGACAGCGTCGCCATCAAAGAGCTCGAGGCTTGGCGTCAATCTGGGCGCGAGCTGTCGATTCTTCGCCACGACATGCGCCACTTCCTACGCGGCCTGGCCGCTTTAATTGAGGAAGGCCACACCGACGAGGCGCTCGATCGCATCGACGAACTCTGCGAAGCCGGCGACCGCACCGCCGTACGCCGCTTCTGCGCCAACGAGACGGTAAACATTGCGCTTTCGTCATTTAACTCGGAAATCAACAGAAACGGCATTACCGCCAACCTGCGCGCCGCCGTACCCGAAACCATCCACGTAGGTGACGCCGACCTGTTTAGCGTGCTCTCAAATGCCTTGGAAAACGCTATCACCGCCGCAAGCGCCGCACCCCAAGGAAAGCGATTCGTCGACTTTGACCTGCGATTAGAGGACGGCCAGCTGCTGCTGTTAGTTTCCAACACGTTTGACCGCGCGCCGCGCATGGTCGACGGCATGCCCGTGACCCGGCATGCGGGCCACGGCTTTGGCACCAGGAGCATCAAACTTGCCGTGGAGCGCATGAACGGCAACTGTCAGTTCCGCATTAACGGCGATCGGTTTGAGCTGCGCGCTGTGATGTAGAAGTGCGGTGCCGATCTCGAGGCGTGCCTTGCCCGCCAGACAATCGCTCGCCGGCGCCAATCCGCTACAGCGGAGCGGCCGCCGGGGTCAGCTGCTTGATGTATGCCCACATGCGCTGCTTGGCGGCCTTGTCGGTGAGCGCCGCCTCAAAACCGTCGAGCGCGAGCACGCGGCGGCCCTGCACATGAGCGACCAGGCCGGGCTTGAGCATAGCGGTGTCGAAGTCATCGATCGCCACGAGCATATCGGCGTAGGTCTCGCGCATGGTATCGGCCGCGCGATCGTCCAGCAGCAGGACCGCCTCGGGGTCCAAGGCCTCGAGCGCCTCGCGGAACAGCTCGCACGGCAGAGTCTCGCCCACCGTGACCGCTCCGTCACCCACGCCGGCGACGCTTGACAGCACGCAAAAATCCTCGGGCGCGTAGCCGATGGCCCCAAGCGCCTTGCGCAACGCCGCGCCATCCGGGCCGGCGGCAAGCTCGCCACCCGAACGCTCGGCCTCGTCCAAATCGCCTTTGACCAGCACGATCGGCGAGCACGCGTTGCCCGCGATACGCACGCCACGGACCGCAAGCGATGCGAGCTCCTGCTCGGCCGCCTGGGCGATGGCTTCTTTTTTCTGGCTTTGTGACGTGGACATGCGCTCTCCAATCGTTTGCGTGCCCACCATTATATAAAAGAGCTGCCCGCGAGTGGTTGCTTTGCGGGCGGCTGGGTATAAGCACGGTCGTACTGAGTTTTACGCGGCCGAGCCGCGTCGCATTATGGAGGTCACCATGGCTGACATTAATCAGATTACCCCCGAGAACTTCGATTCCATCGTTAACGACAGTCTGCCCGTTCTGGTCGATTTTTGGGCACCGTGGTGCGGGCCCTGTCGATCCCTCTCGCCCATCGTTGACGAGGTTGCCGATGAACTGGCGGGCAAGCTCGCCGTTGCCAAGTGCAACGTCGACGACAACCAGGACCTGGCCATGAAGTATGGCGTCATGAGCATCCCCACGCTGATTGTGTTTAAGAACGGCGAGGAGATTGACCGCTCGGTTGGCGCTCTGCCCAAGGCGAGGCTGCAGGCGCTGCTGGAGAAGCATCTGTAATACGCTTGTTACTTACCCGCCGTCCATGAGCGGTTTTGCACCGCTCGCCGGACTGCCGGATGCACCGAGTGCAACCACGGATAGTATGGTAGTCACAAACAGCCCCCAGTGAACGGGTGCGGGTCGCACAGACTCGTACCCGTTTTCTTATGCAACTGCGCGCAGAGCGGGCGTAGTAAAATCTGAACCACTGAACCGCCCCATACAAAAGGAGATTTCCCATGCATGATGTTGGAATGAACATGAGCCAGCTTGCCATGAGCGTCAAGCAGGTCGACGACACCATCGAGCTCGCTCACGAGTGGAGCCATCAGCTGCTGCATGCGACCGAGAATTTTGACATGGAGCGCATCGGCGCCAAGCTCGAGGCCGCCATGGCCGCGCTGCACGAGGCCCATGACGCACTCGAGGGCTACGAGGAAGCCATCGAGGCCGACCACAACTCCGTCGGCTCCGTGAAGCTGGTGTAAGGTGACCGAACACGAGCACGGCTGCGGGTACGAGCACGAGCATCTGCACGGGGCGGACGGTGACGCGGGTTGCCACTGTAGTGGCTCCGGCTCCGAGCTGGTCCGCTTTTCGGTTACCGCACCGGACGACCTGCTGCGCCGTTTTGACGAACAGATCGCGCGCCGCGGCGACGTGGCCAACCGCTCCGAGGCCGTGCGCGACCTGATTCGCGCCTCGATCGCCAAGGAGCAGATGCGCACGCCCGATGAGCATGTTATCGGGTCGCTCACCATGATCTACGACCACCATACCGGCGACCTGACGCGCCGTCTGGACGAAGTGCAGCACGACTACACCGACGAGATCGTATCGACCATGCACGTGCATCTGGATCACCACAACTGCTTGGAGATTCTGGCGCTCAAGGGTCGCGGCGAGCGCGTCTACGAACTAGCCGATCGCCTGCTGGGCCTGCGCGGCGTTAAGCACGGCGAGCTCACGTGCGCCGCCACCAAGCAGAGCCTGGGGCTGTAACAGCACACATTTCAACGAAGGAGGGTCGCATGCGACATGCGCATATCCATGTAACGGGCATTGTGCAGGGCGTTGGCATGCGACCGTTTGTGTATCGCGAGGCCATGACGCATGGCATTTGCGGATGGGTGCTCAATGCGGGCGACGGCGTGCATATCGAGGCGCACGCTCCGGCCGATGCGCTCGATGCTTTTGTTGCCGCGCTTTCTGAGCATGCGCCTGCGGCAGCTCGCGTTGAGCGAGTCGATATTGCGGATTTGGAGCCTGGCGGCTGGAGCGCTGCCGATGAGCAGGGCTTTCACATTGTGGCGTCGCAGGACCAGACCGCACACACGACGCTCGTCTCGCCCGATATCGCCACCTGTGACGATTGCCTGCGCGAGTTGTTCGATCCCGCCGACCGACGCTATCACTACCCCTTTATCAACTGCACTAACTGCGGCCCACGCTTTACCATCATCCGCTCGCTGCCTTACGATCGAGCGGCCACCTCGATGGATTGTTTTCCCATGTGTCCCAAGTGCGCCGCGGAGTATGCCGACCCACTCGACCGGCGTTTTCACGCGCAACCCGATGCCTGCTTTGATTGCGGGCCGCATATTACGTGGCGCGAGGCTGTAAACGGCAATGCGTGCGGGAATTCGTCCGCGACACCGACCGTCGGCACCACACGCGAGGCCAGCGACGCTATCATCGAGCGCTGCGTTGAGCTGCTGGCCAGCGGTGGCATCGTCGCCATCAAGGGCCTGGGCGGATTCCATCTATCCTGTGACGCTGCCAACGAGCAGGCGGTGGCCGAGCTGCGCCGTCGCAAGCGTCGCAGCAATAAGCCGCTTGCCGTCATGGTGCGCAGTCTTGCTGATACCGAGCGCCTGTGTCATATCGACGATGCTGAACGCGATCTGCTCGCCGGCAGCATCCGCCCCATTGTGCTGCTGCGCCGGCGCACTGTTGACGAGGGCAACGGCAGTTCCCCCGACGCCCTCGCGCTCGCGCCGTCCGTCGCGCGCGACCTTCCTGAGCTCGGCGTCATGCTCCCCTATACGCCGCTTCAACATCTGTTGCTTGCCGCGGCAGAAGCCTGCGGTATGCACGCGCTCGTCATGACCAGCGGAAACCTAAGCGAAGAACCCATCGAGACCGACGACGACCTTGCCTGGGAACACCTCGTTGCCGCCGGCATCGCCGACGCGTTGCTCGGCAACGATCGCGCGATTCTCTCGCGCTATGACGATTCCGTGGTGCGCGTGGTCAACGGCGCCGTTATGCCCGTTCGCCGCGCTCGCGGATATGCACCCCAGCCGCTGCCGTTGCCGGCGCTCGACCGCGCTCCGTCCTGCGTGCTCGCCTGCGGGCCACAACAAAAGGCCACGATTGCGCTCACGCGTGAAGGGACGAACGGCGAGGCAACCTGTTTTGTGTCGCAGCATATCGGCGATGTTGAAAACGGCGGGACCTTCGATGCCTGGAACGCTGCGCGCACGCGCTTGGAAGATCTCTTTGATTTGGCGCCCGCCGCCTTGGCCTGCGATTTACACCCCAGCTATCTATCGGGCCAGTGGGCGCGCGAGCAGGCGCGAAAATGCAATCTGCCGCTCGTCGAGGTGCAGCACCATCATGCGCATATCGCGAGCGTAATGGCCGAGGCCATCGCCGCGGGCCAGCTTACAACCGACGCGCGCGTCCTTGGCATCGCCTTTGACGGCACCGGCGCCGGCACCGATGGGACCATTTGGGGCGGCGAGTTTCTTGTTGCCAGCCTTGGCGGCTTTGAGCGCGCCGCGCATTTGCGCACCTGGGCGCTCCCCGGTGGGGCGGCCTCCGTGCGCGACGCCCGCCGCAACGCCTTCGCCCTGCTCAGTGAGCTCGGCCTGCTCGAGCACCCAGGTGCCGCTCGGCTTTTGGACAGCCTCGACGAACAAACGCGCAGCGTGACAGCCACCATGATCGAGCGCGGCATCAACAGCCCGCGTACCAGCAGCATGGGGCGTCTCTTTGATGCCGCGGCAGCAATTCTGGGCATCTGCGACAAGGCAACCTACGAGGGCGAACCCGCCATCGAGCTTGAGGCTGCCGCCTGGCGCGCACTCAGCAGTGAAAGTGCCTGCCCCGCCGGCAATATAGCCGGCTTTTCCGTAACCGAATCATCCCGTCCGGACGCCTGCCATGTTCTAAACTCCAGATCGCTTATTGAGGCGCTTTTGGAGGGAACCAGGGCCGGCACTGCGGCCTACAGGCTCGCGCTCGACTTCCATATCGCCATCGCGCGCTCTTCGGCACGAATCGCACGCGAAATCTGCGCGCGCGAAGGCATCGATACCGTCGCGCTCTCGGGCGGCGTGTTCATGAACCGACTTTTGCTCCAGCTCCTCACCCGCGAGCTCAAAAGCATGGGTCTCACTGTCTTGATTCCCCAAACCGTGCCCGTTAACGACGGCTGCATCGCCTACGGTCAGGCGGCAGTCGCAAGCGCTCGTCTTGCGCAGGTTGCATCGCAGTAGGCTGTTCGGCCAGCCCGCAAGCCGCCGTCTCACAGGTGTAGCGCGTTTGCCCGCAGCGACCGCGAGCGCTACCATCAACTGATGGATTATTGAGCGCCCGTCCAGCGCAAAGCGTATAAAAGGGGAACAATATGTGCCTTGCCGTTCCCGGTAAAGTAGTCAAACGCGACGACGACCTCAAGGCCACCGTCGACATGATGGGCATCGAGCGCCCCGTGTCGCTGCGACTCGTGCCGACGGCGCAGGTTGGCGACTATATTCTCGTACACGCCGGCTTTGGCATCCAGATTGTCGACGAGCAGGAAGCACAGGAAACGCTCGAGCTTGTTAATGCCATGTCCGAGCTGGTCGAAGAAGACCAGCTGACCACCAACCCGGCGGAGGCTTACTAGTGGCGCCCGAGCAGCCGGCGCGCTCCGGTATCGATTTCTCGGCATTCCGCGATCCCAAGCTGGCTCGCGAGCTCATCGAGCGCATTCATGAGCTTGTCGGCGACCGCACCATCAACCTTATGGAAGTCTGCGGCACGCATACCGTGAGCATCGGGCGCTATGGCTTTCGCTCCATTATGCCGGCCGGGCTCAAGCTGCTGAGCGGCCCGGGCTGCCCCGTCTGCGTCACCGCCAACCGCGACATCGACCACGCAATCGCGCTCGCCAACATAGACGGCGCCATCATCACCACCTTTGGCGACATGATGCGCGTGCCCGGATCATCCACCTCGCTCGCTGCGCAAAAGGCGGCAGGACGCGACATCCGCATCGTCTATTCCCCGCTCGACGCGCTCGACATTGCCGAGCAAAACCCCGATCGCCCGGTCATTTTTATGGGCGTGGGCTTTGAGACTACGACGCCCACCATCGCCGCCGCCATCTTGGAGGCCGAGGCGCGCGGGCTTTTGAACTTCTCGGTCTATTGCGCCCACAAGACCACGCCGCCGGCGTTGCGCGCCATCGCCAACGACCCCGAGACCGCCATCGACGGCTTTATCCTGCCGGGCCACGTCGCCACCATCACGGGCTTGGCGCCCTTCAGCTTTTTGGTCGACGAGTTTAAGACTCCAGGCGTGGTAACGGGATTTGAGCCGGTCGACATCTTGCAGGGTATCTGCATGCTGGTCCAGATGGTTGTTGAGGGGCAACCCGCGATCGACAACGCCTACCGTCGCGGCGTCAATGCCGACGGCAATCCTGTGGCGCGCCAGCTGGTCGAGCAGGTATTTGAGCCGTGCGATACCACATGGCGCGGATTGGGGTCGATTGCGGCTTCGGGACTCGCCATTCGTCCCGAATTCTCGCGCTTTGATGCCCGTACCCGCTTTGATGTGCCCGTTGAGCCGACGGTTGAGCCGCGCGGATGCCGCTGCGGCGACGTGCTGCGCGGAGCCATTACGCCGAGCAGCTGCCCGCTCTTTGGCCGCACCTGCACGCCCGAGCACCCCGTCGGCCCGTGCATGGTGAGTTCCGAAGGCAGCTGCGCGGCGTACTACCGTTACCGAGTCTAGCCCGAACGCCCCCGCGCACTGACACCTCCCACGATTGGAGTTTTGGATATGTCCCATAGCATCACCGATAGCACCGTCCTGTTGGGCCACGGCTCCGGCGGACAGATGATGAAGCGCATCATCGATGAGGTCTTTTTAGATGCCTTTGGTTCGCCCGAGCTGCTCGAAGGCAACGATGCCGGCGTCGCCGCGCTGCCCGCGAGCGGGCGCATCGCCATGTCGACCGACAGCTTTGTAGTCTCGCCGCAGTTCTTCCCCGGTGGCAACATCGGCCGCCTCGCCGTGTGCGGAACCGTTAACGATGTCGCGACCTCGGGCGCCAACGTGCGCTACCTGTCGTGCGGCTTTATCCTTGAAGAGGGCTATCCCATGGATAAGCTCCGCCAGATTGTGCAGACGATGGCCGAGACGGCGCGCGAGGCGGGCGTGTCCATAATCACGGGCGACACTAAGGTGGTCGAGCGCGGCGGGGCCGACGGCGTCTATATCAATACCGCCGGCGTGGGCGAGGTGCCTGCGGGCGTGGCGCTCAGCGGCGCAAACTGCCAGCCCGGCGATGTCATCCTGGTCTCGGGTACACTGGGCGACCACGGCATCGCCATCATGAGCCAACGCGAGGGTCTGGCGTTTTCGAGCACCATCGAAAGCGATGCCGCGCCGCTCAACCACCTGATTGCCGATGTGCTTGCCGCAGCACCCGACACACGCTGCTTCCGCGACCCCACGCGCGGTGGCCTGGCCTCGACGCTCAACGAGTTTGCGCAGGCCAGCGGCGTTGCCATGGAGATCGACGAGAAAGCTGTGCCCGTGCGCCCCGACGTGCAGGCAGCCTGCGAGATGCTCGGCTACGATGTGCTGCAGGTGGCAAACGAGGGCAAGATGGTCGCCGTCGTGCCGGCCGAGCAGGCCGATGCCGCGCTGGCCGCCATGCGCGCCGCCCGCTACGGCGAGAATGCCGCCGTCATCGGTCGCGTGCTGCCACTTGCCGAGGGCACCCGCCCCGCCGTGCGCGTACGTACCGGTTGGGGCTCGACCCGCATCCTCGACATGCTCGTAGGAGAGCAGCTGCCGAGAATTTGCTAACGACAAAGGCTCAGGGCTATTAAAGATATTCAGATTCCAAACATGCCCGGCACGCATGCCCAGTATCATGGGGTGCGTTTTGAAACCCAATGACGGGAGCTTTCATGGCAGCAGCTTTTTCCCATGTGATTTTTGATCTGGACGGCACCATCCTCAACACGCTCGAGGACCTGGCGGCCGCCGGCAACCATACCTGCGAGGCGCACGGCTGGCCCACGTTTGCTGTTGACGAGTACCGCTACAAGGTGGGAAACGGCATGCTCAAGCTGGTTGAGCGCTTTATGCCCGCCGAGTACGCAGGCGACGGCCGCATGTTTGAGCAGACGCTTGCCGAGTTTAGGGCTTACTACGGCGAGCACAAGGAAGACCACACCGCTCCCTATGCCGGCACGATCGAGATGCTCGACCGCTTGCGCGCCGCGGGCGTTCAGCTTGCCGTGCTCACTAACAAGGACCACGTCTCGGCGGCTCTGCTTATCGAAAAGTATTTTGGTTCCGAGCGCTTTGCGCTGGTGCAGGGCCGTGTCGATGCGTTTCCCCCCAAGCCCGAGGCGCCTGTTACGCTGCATGTGATGAAAGAGTTAGGCGCCGATCCGTCGACCACGCTCTATGTGGGCGATTCCAATGTCGATATCCTGACCGGTCACAACGCCGGCCTTAAGAGTGCGGGCGTCAGCTGGGGCTTCCGCGGCCGCGCAGAGCTGGAAGCCGCCGGCGCCGACTACGTGGTGGACACCCAGGACGAGCTCGCAGCGCTGATCCTGGACGAGTAACGAGCGACACTGTTTAACGCAGCTGCGACAATTCTTCCGCGCAGAAAGCGCATCCCGTTTTGGAGCTCCGGAATGGGATGCGCTTTCCGTTTGAGGCGCATCAGGGAAAACGCATCCCGTTTCAGAGTAATATTCCGGGTCGCACTTTCCGCAACCCACCCCATTCGGAAAATGCGACCCACTATTCGGCCAAAAACCGGGTCGCATCTTCCCAAGCACTCGATGCAACGCTGGCACAAGGAGTGTCCCCAACTGCCGGCAGAAAAGGAACGTCCCCAGCTGCCGTCTTCGGCAGCGATGGCAACGCCACAGGTACAAGCGCCACTTTAAGCCAGCCAAGGGAACGACGTTGTTTTGGCAACGACAGACACTATGACCCAATCCGAGGGCACTAAAAAGATAGGAGCCCCCGCTCGTGAC
>OHVT01000064.1_pt1 | contig 69738 bp, 66 predicted proteins | sample 1579441 | NCBI WGS metagenome assembly OHVT01 (sample SAMEA3882542, study PRJEB24775) | human gut metagenome | biome: human-associated habitat; feature: intestine environment; material: feces | place: Netherlands | collected 2009/2010
TGATGTGGGTCATTTTTTTCCGGCCCTTTGGGTCAATTATAGCCCGGCCTTAATAGATGCCTAGGTTTACACAACTTGGTCTGAAACCCTACGGCCGACATAAAACTTTCATAATCCTTTTGCCAAATTGGTTCACCGCTCCAGTCTCTCTTAATAACAACACTTTTCATGTTGTCTGTGAGGACATACTTGGGAACTCCCAGATATCGGAATGCGTGCAGCATTCCGATGAATAGGTTCTCTTGCTTAGCATTAGGGAAGAACTCAACGTAACGTTGTCCACAATGGTGACATATCATTGCAAAGCAAGCTGCTTTTAACTTTTTGCCATAATTTGTGTCGATGTAAACAAATCCCCAGTCCATTTGAAAGTTCTCACCAGGACCTGTTTGGTATCTCCGGCCACGATTGCCTTGAGAATCTACCGTTTGCCTTTTGGCGGGAATCAGATCCTTATGGCTGTTGAGATAACGTTTAATGGTGGAAATTCCGCCGGTATATCCGGCTGCTTGAAGGCGCTTCAAACATACAGCAGAGTTATAAACCCCATTGCGAAGCAGGTCATCCAATATGTTTGTATAGCCTCTTAAAACTGGATTACGGGAAGTGTATCCCTTGTTTTCTTTAACAAAAGAACCACCTTTGTTTTTCCATGTACGCAGCTTGGACCGGGAGATATGAGTCCTACGAGACAGTTCTGCCAGGTTGACCTCATCAAGGCTTATGGTTTGCCCGCTCTCTTCTTCCATTTCTTTCAATGCTTGTGATACAATAGTATCCAAGCCATTACATAACAATTTTTCCACGTTTCCTCCTTTACTCTAAGTTGTTGATCGCAACTTATATTGTAAAGGCTCACGGAAAAATATGTAATGGCTATTTGTTTGGGCTGAAAATGGCGATTTCAGCTGGGCTCTAAATGGTCAAATCAGATGGGCTCAAAATGGCTAATTCAGCTGGGCTCTAATAGCATTTAAAATATCATCCGGATTCAACCAGTCCTTTTCGACTTCCTTAAACACAAATACACCGTTCTGAGGAGAGGACGGCCAATACATAAGCTGATTCGGTTGATAGGAACACTCGTCGAAGAAGTCGATCCCAAGCATCTGCGCCAGGTAACGGGATACCGCGACAAACTCCTCGGCCGTGATATCCCTTGTCAGCGGAAAGATCAGCCTCACCCTCGGATTATCCGGTGTATGGCTGTGTGTCGTATAAAGGAAAGATGTATACGGCGCATTGGTTTCGTAGTTATCCAGAAAGTCGGTATCGATGCGGTCCCCGTCGAGCGCTATCATAGAACGGGACTCGACGGTATCGACCTTTCTGCGGCCGCCGGCCAGGACGCCGCCGACAAAACCGCCGTGGTCTTTTTCAGCATCCCTCTGGGCCTTACTCATTTTTGCGTACTCCTCGGCCGACTCCGTTGTTCGGATCGTAACCTTGAGGCGCTCTTTCAAATCTTCATATTTCGTGGTCTTATTTATCCACTTTTTCGCCTGACGGTTATTCCCGTAGGCTATTGCTAAATCCCGCATTATCTGAACCTCCTTCTTGGTGTCTCACCGTGTTCAAATCTCGCCTGGCGCGCAAGACGGTATGCTCTTTCAGTAGCTGCAGTATCCATGCTCCAAAGGTAGCTGGAGTCATCGCCAAACAGTGTGAAGGTGCCGCGCTTATCCACACCCGGATAGGCACCAAAGTAATCACCATCCACAGTTTCGAAGTTATAAAAGTTCGGCCAGTTCCCATGATCGTTGTAGGCTTCCTCGTGCATGTAATCGAGAAGCTCGTTGATGTCCTCGCCCTCGGGAATATTGCCAACCACCAGCACAGCACTGGCGGATTCGCCGTAGCGCCTATCGTCTTCATAACCGAGCTCATAAAAACGGTTGATCTTGGCAGCGTCCTCATCATTCATCTGTCCCTTAACCTCAAGGTAGATGGTGCAGTGTCTTTTGAAGAAGCCGTGGTTAATCGTAACGTCATAAAGACGGAAGTCCGGAAGATAGCACATACCGTTTCCAAGGTCGTATCCTTCCGGCTCGTATTCCCACTTAACACCGAGCTCATCTAACAAAACCGCCCAGCGCGCTTCGAGACGGGATCGAAAACGGTAACCTTTGTATTCAGTTTGGATCGCCCTAAGTTCATTCATGCCTGCTGCACCTCCTCACAATTGCTGTTGAAATAACGGATCGTCTGCTTACGCTTCTTGGCCACTTCAATCTCGACGCTCATGCCGGCGGATATGGTATCTCCGAAGACCCAAAGCTCGTCGCATTTGCCGAGCAGGATTACATCCATGAATATTGCAAGCTCACGCTCGGCCGGATCGTCGTCATTCATAAACTGCGGAAACATGAGGTGCGGCGCCAGCGGGATCTGTCCCTGCTCCATTGCAAAGCGACAGTACTGCTTGGCCTTTTCCGTATTAGTAGTTACGTTGCCGGAGTACGCGCTTGCCACATATACAAGCGGGCGATATTTCCGGTCTTGGTTTTTGATATCATTCGTCATATCAAACTGCCTCCTTATAAAAAATTGCCGAGGTCACCCTCTAACGGGTAGCCTCGGCGGACAGTCAAATCTGACGGTCTTTGTAATTTTCTTTCAGCTTCTGTGCTGCACGCTTTAACTTCTGTGTGATGTTATTCTCGTCGGCACCGATCCTTGCTGCATACTCACGGACCGGCTCACCATCCAGGCGAACTGCGATAAAAGCATCGGCCCACTCCGGCTTCTTAATAAGAATCTTCCTGACCCAGTCACATACTTCCTGATATTCGAAGTTGTGCTCGTGCATCTCGGCATCAGTTGTGGTAAGCAAATAATCCATGATATCGAAAGCCGCATCGTCGGGATCGGCCTGGATGTAACCGCGTCTACCATCCATACGCTTACGCTTCGGTGTCGGATCAATGTGACGGGTCTCACGGTGCCAGATGTTATACTCCGGCCTGTTGTACTGCTCGTCGAACGCGTCCTGAATACGCTGTTCACGTTCCTCCTGGGAGAGCCCTTCACCTTCGAGGGATAAACTTACCCAGAGTTGCTCGGTTGCCGCAGAATCCAACTCAAGAATCTGCATCTCGTTCTCATAACGGATCTTTAATTTCATTCTTGTGTCCTTTCCGTCCGAGTTCAGTGACGGTGGGACACAAGAAGAGCCTGCAGCGAAGATGGCCACAGGCTCCTGAAATCCGAAAATAAGCGCAGGAAACTAACGGTGGGTGCATCTTCACTTCAATCACTGCCTTTATCGCAGTGGTCTAAGTTCTCTATGCGTCCCATCGTCCTAATGGCCATCTCGGACAATTGAGATTTATATGTCTATATAAGGTTGAAAACCTTTTACACGTGGATTGTAACTGTTATTCTTTTTTCCTTCGCGGAACTGTCGGTTCCGGTTTTTTGCACGAAAAAAGGGCCCTGCAGCCGCGCTTCTTTTGCGCTGACCACAGGGCCCTTAAAACACTCTATTATTCGTCGTTTTCGACCGGAACTCCGAGTTCCGCTTTTACAATTATTTATTGAAAATTTTTTTATCAGAGAGCATCCACTCCTACATCTAATATCTTATCTACTACTCCCCAAGGTTTATATCCCCGTTCCTCCAGCTTTTTATTTACATAGCTGAGCGGTTCCATATAATGCCTTTCGATGAGCGTACGGTAATACATGCCTTCCTTCGTCAAAGGAAAATCCGCTCGACCTTTTTTAATAAAATCATCGCTCAGGTACGGATGTAAATGCAAACCGATACACAATGCATATACCGTATCTGGGGAAACATTCTTGTACTCTTTTCTGAGGTCACGGATATATTTTTCCGAGATGCCTGTCCGGAATTGAAGCTCTTCATTAGTGAGCTTCTTTTCCTTTTTAAGCCTTTGCATATGTGCATCGAAGGTTCCCCAGAATGTTGGAGGAAGGGCAGCTAATATGTTAGCCAGGCGTTCACCTTCTTCTTCGTAACCCTTAAGACCTTCTTTTTCCGCCAGGACATCCTCATTCACAGAGTAGTCAATATCCCTGGCTTCCTTGAATTCCGCAACATTAACATCTTTGCTAAGATAGCAGGCATCGTAATATTCAAAAGCCTGGTCGTCACGAGTATAATGCCTTTTAAACTTCAAACAGCAGAAGTCGACATGTTCCAGTGCATAATCGGTCAGAGCATATCCCTGCGGATAGCTTGGATCATCCGTCTTCTTAACATACATCGGGTCGTTACGGCATACTACGCATCCCGTGTATATAAAACGCTCGCTGTCAATCAACTCGGCGAAACGCGGATCTTCGCTATACAGCCTGCTGCCATTCTTTGAATCCAGGATAAATGTTTCATAATCACTCAGTGCTTCCGGATTAAAAGAAAATGCCGGTTGAGCATGTCCTTTCACGCGGAGGAAGGTTCCCTCCACCTGTTTATAGCCTAACTGCAATGCTCGTAGTTTTACTTCAAAAGGTGAAATCTCAAATACATCTGCAACTTCCTGCATTGCATATTCCAGTCGCTCGCCTCTACTGAGATATTCGTCATGGGCATATTTTTCAACCCTCTGAAGGAACTCAGGCTCAAAAATCCATCGCGGCATTAAGTAACGCGGAGCCAGTGCATTTGCCTGCCACTCAGCCCACCACCGTGCTTTTGCAATCCCCTCTAATCCATCTGGACTTCCTAACGGTTCCGCTTCACAACAAAGGCTCTTCTCATCGCCGTTGAGCAATGAAAGAATCTCAAAGAATAGCTTATGCTTATCCCAATGAACAATCTCATGAGATATGGTGTCCGCTCTACTGCCGTATCCGTTGATAAAATAATGGTCCTTGCTTATCAACATCGTTCCCGGCGAAACCACATTATGTACTTTTTCTATTTTTGGTACCATTCGATCTGGAACCCGAGACCACACCTCATAATCTTCCTCTTTTTCACGAAAATACATCCGGCCCATCTCGCCCTCTGGGAGATCTGCAAGGTACCATGTCAATTCCAACTCACTTAGTATTTTCCTTAAGGGAGAACCCCATCCGGTATATGTAGCATTTTCGTAGAAAAACTGGGTGAAATCATCTGCCAAATCTTCAAGCTGATCGGAGCTGATATATGGGACCAGATAAGCATCAAGAGCGTTCTCCTTATCGAACTTCCCAGCAAAGTATTCATCAACAGTAATTGCTTCAACGCCATGAAGACCATCCCTAAGAATAGCCTTCAGGCTTACCGTGAACCATCGTGTTTTACGATCCGCATCGTAATCGGAAGTTCCCAGTCCTTTAGAAACAATATCAGCTTTTACATGGACATCAATTATAATCCTCGGCTCTACATCGATGCGGCAACTTAGACTCATAACCTGCAGATTCTCAACCTGCTGCTTAAGCAGTGAAAGAACATTCAGCGAATGAAATCCCTGCCCATCATGGTGCTCTTGAACAAATTCCTCAATTTCATTCTTCAGAAGCTCGCTATAATGGTTCTCGATGTATTCCTTAAAACTCTTATATGCCACTAAGCATTTGCCTCCTCCGAATTAATAGTACTGTTCAATATAGCTGTATGCCTTATCGAATACTTCCTTGTCCTTAATCTTATACTTAACCCATACGACGCTGCGGAGTGCCTTCTTAACTTCCTGGCGGCCGCCGGTCGTATTCTGCCAACCATCAAAGCGGACAATCTTTACGATGTCGTCGATATCGGTAACGATACGCTCAACGATGATAGGGGTATTGGTATTCTTCACACCGTTGAAAAGTTCTGTAAGTGCAGCCTTGCCCTTATCAACTTCTTCCTCCGGTACGACTTCCTTCTCAGCCTGTGCTGCCTCTCTTGCGAGCTCAAGCAGCATCTTCAGGAACTCGATACTGTTAATCAGGCCCTGCTCATGCTGTTCACGCAACTTCTCCAGCTTATCACCAAGCTTCTGGAACTTCGGATCATCAGAATGTTTGTGGATGCGGGCCACGAGATCAATCTCGACCTTCTTGGCCGCATTCTTTGCACCTTTATGCTTCTCGATGAAGGCATCGATAAGTTCTGCATCAAGGGAAAGAATCTCCTCGTCCTCATGAACCTCACCTACGTCCATGTTGGAGTTTACGATTTCCATCGTCTTCGGTCCAAGTGCAGCCCAGATGAGTCCGCCACCGCCATTGGTAGGCTTTACGGATTCGAACACCTTAGTCAACCATACATAATCAACCTGGATAGGTGAAAGTATCGGATCAGGGGAGACTGCATTCCATGCGCGGTTAAGAACCTGATAGTCCGCAGCGAACTTATCCTTCTCGGCATTGGTAGGCAGGCATTCCTGCGCAGCCATCAAGCCTTCCCAACCATCTACGGTACGGTCAACACCCATGAAGTAGCTGAGGCACTTTCTAAGGAGTGCCGGGATCTGCTTCTTCACTTCCTCAATGTTTGTGATGACCTTTTTCATGCTGCCTTCGTCGAAGTCGAGTGCCTTGGCCACGTTATCGAAGATACCAATATAGTCGACAATCAAGCCGTGGGTCTTACCCTCATCGAAGGTACGGTTTGTACGGCAGATCGCCTGCAGCAAGGTGTGATCCTTCATCGGCTTATCCAGGTACATAACCTGAAGAATAGGAGCGTCAAAGCCGGTCAGCAGCTTAGCTGTTACGATAACAATCTCAAGTGGATCGTTAGGGTCTCTAAAGCGATCGAGCACCTTAGCTTCCTCATCCTTTGAACGACGATACTTCTTGTACTCGTCAGCCTTGTCGTCGTTGGTATCCATGACGATTGTCGAGCATTCTTCACCCAGGAGCTTATCCAGCTCCTCTTTATACTTGAGGCAGCAAGGACGGTCATAAACAACCACCTGAGCCTTGTATCCGTTCGGACGGATCTTCTCGGTGAAGTGCTTTGCAATATGTGCGCAGACCTTATGAATACGCTTCTCGTTGTACATGATGGCCTGCATGTTCACACGCTTGGAAAGTTCTGCCTTATCAGAATCCGGCAGGTCACGTGTTAGGATATCAAACTCTCGGTCCATCGTATCTCTGTCCACACGAAGGTCAACCGGAACCGGCTCAAAGTTAAGAGGCAGTGTCGCATGGTCGCGGATAGAATCTGAGAAGGAATACTTGCTCATGTATCCGCTGCGGTCCTCTGTGGCACCGAATGTTGCAAACGTATTCTTATCCAGACGGTTGATAGGTGTACCTGTCATACCGAAGAAGAATGCGTTCGGCAGAGCCGTTCTCATCTTAATACCGAGATCACCTTCCTGCGTTCTATGGCACTCATCGACCATTACGATGATGTTGTCACGCGGGCTGAGCTCGCCGGTAACTTCCTGAAAGCGGAAAATGGTTGTAATAATAATCTTACGAATATCCTGGCGGAGCATTGTCATAAGCTGCTCACGTGTAGATGCGGACTCCAGGTTTCCGACGTCAGAAGAATGGAACTGTGCTGTAATCTGCGACTCCAGATCCAAGCGGTCGTCGACAATAATAACCGTAGGGTTTTTAAGGTCCGGAAGCATACGGAGCTTAACTGCAGCAAACTCCATAAGATAGGATTTACCGGAGCCCTGGAAGTGCCAGATAAGACCCTTCTTCGGATAACCCGCACGCACACGCTCGATGATCATGTTCGCCCCCTCATACTGCTGGTAGCGAGCGATGACCTTGTACTTGCGATATTTGCTGTCGGTCGCATAAAGGGTAAAGAACTGGAACAGGTCCATGATCTTATACTTCGTGATCATATCCTGCACGCTCGTCTGTACTGCTGCCAAAGAGCCATCCGACTTATCATCCGTGGTATGCCAAGGACCGTACTTTGCAGCCGGCATGCAGACGGAACCATAACGATAGCATTTACCCTCGGTAGCGAAGTTAAATACGTTCGTTACAAACATCTGCGGAATGCTCTGTTCATACTTGTTAATGTCCTGTGCTCCGTCCAACCATGTGATAGCTGCACGTACCGGTGTCTTCAGCTCACCGATAGCAAACGGGAAGCCATTCACCAGGAGAACGATGTCCAGACGTTTGCCGCCTTCTTTCTTCGGATACACCCACTGATTCGTGACAACATACTGGTTCTGATCCAGCTTGCCGTTAATCTCAGTTCCGAAGAAGTCAATTGATACCTGCTTGCCGTCTTCTCCAAACGGATAGGAGTTCTTTTCAAACACCATCTGCTTAAAGGCTTCATTCTGCGTCACCAGGTTTTGAGCATTAGTAGAGAGGAAGAGAGTACGCAGCTTATAAATGATTTCATCGGCACGGGATTCGTCCTCTGCAATTTCGGGATTGAGTCTTATAAGCGCATCACGCGCCATAGATTCCACCATGACATCGCTTTCTTCTCTGTCAAGGTCATCTGCTGAGATATACTCCCAGCCGTTTTTCTTGAGCGTAGATATAATCATCTGCTCAGTCGTGTTGTCTTCATTAAACATGTCGTGTTACTCCTTTCCAAAACCAACCTGGACATCTACGTCGCTAAAAACGTACATGACAGAACTTCTCGTTACGTTAAGCACATCAATCGCACTTTTTTGATTGCTTAACAAAAACAAATGCTTTGATATCTCCGAGGTTTTCTCCGCGAGATAATCTATACAAAGCCAGGTACCGTGCAAATCATCAACAAACCACGTATCCTCATCATCAATCATTTCTTCATAATACTGAGGATATTTCATTTTTTCATTCGGCAGCCCATTAAAATACTCTCTACAATGCGCAATATAGAATTTTCCGCCACGAGCTTTTGGTCCGCGAAATACTATCCAACCACCAGATTCCATGATTGAATCCATACTCTTCTCAGGTAGTGGTTTTCCCACTTTTAACAGCCATACACAACCGTTCTTTTTTAGTATCTCGCCATGTTCCTTCATAAAATCATATTTGCGATACTCATTATATCGAAGCAACAATAGCTTTTGATTTCTTCCAATAACCATACACCTGCCTCCCGAGTAATTACTCTTTGAAGTCCTGCTGAATAATCGCTCTAATCAGTGCTTGTACGTCCTCAATGGCAAGCAATAACTGTTGCTGAGCCCTATCACTTTGTTCAGCAAAATGGACGAATTTTCTTTGTTCCTCTATAGGTGGAAGATATATATCGGCAGTAATAATATCTTTCTGACCTATCGTTGTCATAGTCGCTGTCTTCGATCTGTTAATCATCTGATTACGGAAATAATCCGTCACAGAGAAAGCCTGGAAGAATTCAGGAATAATCTGATCTACGTTCAAAGGAACACGAATAACATGACATTCAAATAGAACATCCTCGCTTACATCTTTTGGAACGATAGATGTTTTACCTATTCCTTCCTTCACCAATGACGAGCGACAGAATAAAGCATCACCGTACTCAACCTTGAATTTCTCAAAGTCCTTATCGGACGCATTTGCTCGTCTCAATCCTTCTGTTTTTGAATACTTTCGATTTACCACATCGCCAACACAGATTATCGCTGCATTTCCAGAATCGGAATAGTCCGCCGGTTTTGCAAAAAAGCCGTTCGATACTTTTCCTCTCATAACATCCTGCACCTTGCATACAGGCCAGCTCTTAGAGTTGTCCATCGGATCGCCAAACATTTCGAGGAATTTTGCCTTAACCAGCTCATCAGTTTGCTCGTATAATTCTTCATATTTTGTTTTTGTATCCGCAGCAGACCACAGTAAAGTTGCAAGTTTTTCCTGCTCCTGTTCTTCAGGCAAGTCAAATTCATACTGCATTAAAACCTTAGGAGAAAGCCTCTTTGACATGGTGCCATCGGAATGCTGATCAGCAAAGTCCCAAAAATCATCTGTATTCAGTACAAAGGGAAGGAGCCTGCCTATTACTTCTTCTTTTGGTCTAAGAACTATGGAATCGCCGGAGGTTAGGCCATCAAAAAACGTCACTCCAGCTCTCCGAAGATACACATTTCTCCTTGCAACGAGAATATCTCCGGAATGAAAAACTTTCATCGCTGAATCGAGCTTTTCTGTGCTACCGAAATTTTTAATAACTACATCCCCAGATACATAATGTTCCAGTCCAACGAATTTCTCGTACTGGGAAGAGGAAGGATTGTTTTCGCGTTCTGAAATCTGATCAACAACATCACTCAATTTATATCTCATCCTCGGTCCCTCCTTCCATCAACTGACTTAATCTTTCAAATTCTGAAGCTGTTGAATCACTACTTACTTGCCATTGAGCAATAGCTTCTGACAGTTGTTCCTCGCTATACGATTCGATTTGCGTTCCACGAACATACATCGAAATACTTAACTTGCAGTCATTTTTAATAATCTGATCTATATTCGCAATCGCAGAGAAGCCTTCTATCTCAGAGAAATCTTCATATACCTTTGTGATCTTCTTTATATGAGTTTCCTCAAGGTTGCTTTCACCGTTTTTACGAGTAACCTCATCGCGTGCATTAATAAAAAGGATACGACCTCTTCTGTTAACAGGCTTCTTTGTTCTGCAAATCACTATGCACGCCTCCATTGGCGAATTATAGAACAAATTCTTGCCTATCCCTATCACACATTCTACAAGGTCAGATTTGACAAGCTTTTCACGCATGTCATGTTCTTCACCCCTGAATAATATTCCATGAGGAAATAGTATTGCGCATCGACCCGAAGACTTGTCAAGACTTGCTAATATATGCTGAAAGAAAGCATAATCAGCCCGTCCCTGCGGAGGTACTCCAAGAAAATTTCTTCCATACTTATCCGCAGAAAAAGCATTTCTATTCCACTGCTTTATCGAATAAGGAGGATTGGCCATGACAACATCGAATTTCATGAGCTTCCCATTTTTTATAAATGCAGGGTTTGCTAATGTATCTCCGTTGAAAATATCAAAATCTTCTATCCCGTGAAGGAATAAATTCATTCTCGCTATGGAAGATGTAAGAGCATTAACTTCTTGCCCAAATAACGGAACATTTCTCCATTCCTTACCCTGATTCTTTAAGTATGATATAGCAGTTATTAACATTCCCGCAGTTCCACAGGTGGGATCATATATAGATTCACCTGACTCAGGTTTAAGCATTTCTGTCATCAGGTTTACCACGGTTCTGTTGGTATAAAACTCCTGAGCCGTATGACCACTATCATCCGCAAATTTCTTAATCAAATATTCATAGCCTCTGCCGAGCTCATCTTCCGGGCAATTCTCTAAAGAAAGCGTTTTTGTGCTGAAGTGCTCCAAAAGGTCTTTCAGTAATCTGTCCGGCAGTCGATTTTTATTTGTCCACGTACCATCGCCGAAAATCCCCTGTAACTTATCAATATTTGCCTTCTCGATGGATCGAAACGCACTAACTATTGCTTTACCCACATTTTGCGATGTGTTTCGTACGTCATTCCAATGAGCTCCGTCCGGTATTACACAAAAATGTATTTCTTCCCATGTTGCAGCTTCTGGCCCATTCTTTTGAATAGCCAATTTAGTCTCTTCTTCATATACATCATTAAGACGTTTAAAGAACAGAAGCGGAAATATGTACTGCTTATATGCCCCAGCATCTATGTGATTTCTTAGAAGCACGGCAGATCCCCACAAGTAATTTTCCAACTCACTTTGTGTTATTCTTTTACTCATTAATGTATCCTCCTTCGGCCAGCAGCGTTCTAAGCTTCAGCTCAGAATCTTTTACAGCCTTCAACGCTTCATTGTATCGTTGGTAAACAACTTCTGAAGGAACAGTCTTTCTCCGCTTCTTTTCTATATATCTTTTTACACTCAGGTCAAATCCCTGTTTCTCAGCATCAGCAATTGTTATTACTTTTACTCGGTCAACAACATCCTCATACGACTGATAATACTTATACAAGGTAGAAAGATCCTGCTCTGAAATGATATTCTGTGCTCGTTGAGAGGTGTATACTTCCTCTCCATCTATTAAGCAAATCCTTCCTTTATGAGAATTCGTTTTCTTATTATTCAAAAACAGTATGCATGCAGATACAGTAGTACTGTAAAACACGCCGCTCGCAAGTGTAATGACAGCTTCTAATTTGTCAGATTTTATTAATTGTTCTCTCATTCCTGCTTCTTTGCCAGAATGGTAAAGAACCCCTTGAGGTAAAACCACTGCACATCTACCGGTATCCGGTTTCATGGACTTGATCATATGCTGTAACCAAGCATAATCAGCACTTGAGTCAGACGGCGTCCCCCAGAAATTTCTTCCGAACGTGTCGTTTTCAAACTGCTGTGCCCCCCACTTATCCATACCAAATGGCGGATTCGCTAAGACACAGCTAAACTGCTTCAGCCTTCCTCCTTCAAGAAATAGTGGATTACGCAATGTGTCTCCTTGCCTGATCTGAACATCTTTTGCTCCATGTAAATAAAGGTTCATGCGCGCTATTGCAGACGTAGACAGATTGTTCTCTTGTCCATATATTCTTCCGTATGCCAAACGATCGCCTTTCATATGGTGTATTGCTTCTATGAGCATTCCGCCTGTACCGCAAGCAGGGTCATATACTGTTTCACCGGGTTTTGGATCTAACAGCCAAACCATTAACTTAACTATCGTTCGTGGCGTATAGAATTCACCTGCGTTCTTTTTTGATTCATCTGCAAACTGTTTGATCAAATACTCATAGCTATCTCCCATAATGTCTGCAGAATAATTGTCATTGCCCACCTTTATAAGCGACATATGTTCTATGAGGTTCTTCAATCTTTCATCAGTTAGTTTATTTTTGTCTGTCCAAGTTGCATCGTCAAAGCTGCTAAATACTCCCGCTAATGTTTCAGGATTTGCTTTTTCAATCCCTATCATCGCGTCCACTATTGCCTTACCAACATTTGTGCTGACTTTACGTACATCCTCCCAATGACAACCTTCCGGTATTATGAATGAATGCATATCTTCAGCAGAAGCATATTCAATATCCCCACCAGAAAACTCCATCGCATCTTTATACTCTTCGTCATAAACATCCGAAATGCGCTTAAAAAAGAGAATTGGGGTTACATAGCTTTTAAATTCATCCTGGTTGATGGGCCCACGAAGAATATTACAACACTCGTATAAGTGTCTGAATAACTGTTGGCTGGTAGTTTCCACAGCTTCACTCTTCGCATTTTGAACATCATCATCTGCGGCTTGAGCTGCATCCTCAATGAGTGTTTCTCTGTCAGCTCCTTCAACCTTCCTATCTGCTTTACGCTCAACAGGAACAACAACATCCCCGACCTTCTTCTCCATTACAGGCGGGTATTTATTCTCAAACGCTGTGAGTATCTTAAGCAACTGTTGATCCAAGAAGGTGAGCGCGTGCTTTCTAATTTCGGCCGGAACTCCGTAGTACGCCTCAGCAACACCACCACAGATAGCCGCCAGCGTATCACTGTCACCGCCGATAGAGATCGCGTTTCTGATTGCATCCTCGAAATCTGTCGATTCGAAGAACGCCATAAGTGCCTGCGGAACTGTATCCTGGCAGGTCTCATTGAACTTGTATGTAGCCCTGATTCCGTCCAGAGTGAAATTCATCGGGTAGTAGTTCTTATCGATATAATCCCTGATTTCCAGGAGGCTGCTTCCGGTCTTAGCCATGTAAATAGCCACGGCTGTTGCCTCCGCGCCTTTAATCCCTTCAGGATGGTTATGTGTTACTTCGGTGATCTTCTTGGCTATATCCTTAGCCTCTTCGATGCTGTTTGCCGCAAAGCCCGCTGCACTTACGCGCATAGCTGCTCCGTTGCCATAGCTGTTATAAGGCTTGGGATCGTCAGAGAACATCCATTTACGGAAACCTCCACCATATCCGCAATCCGGATAATTACGACCTACGGACTGCATGCATTCAACCGCATTCTTTCCCAGGTCACTGTGGTCCGGTTTGCTAACCAAGATTGCCTGTGCCAACGCCAAGGTCATAATACTGTCGTCGGTAGGGAAGCATTTATATGTCAGGAACTCAAAATCCTTACTCTTGATGTTATTCCACTCGAAGCGGGAACCAACGATGTCCCCGATTATTGCACCTATCATGATGACTCTCTCCTTATCTGTAATATGATTTAAGCTGCTCCAGTGTGAGGTCTAACCCACAAGCATGGAGTGCGTCTTTTCGCTCTTCGTATAACTTCTCCAGGATCGGAATCTTATCCTCAAACCGTCCATAGTGGAGAAGGTTATGACAGTGGCTGCACAAAGATACGATGTTCTCCATCACATCCACACTGTATTCAAAATCCCTGTACTTACTTATCGGGATAAGATGATGCGGCTCCGTGTACGGATTTCCGTTCTTACGCAGGAACGTTCTATCCGTGTTGTCATATTCGCACTGGAAACCTGCATGCGCCAATGCATCTGCAGCACGCTGCGGGTCACGCTTCGGAATCTCACGGCCTGTCTTAGAGGAAGTCGTCATAGCCTGTGCTTCTTTTTTACCTTCCCAAGCCGGAACAGTACCGCTACCCGCATCCTCAACGAGCTCATTGATTGACTCCATCTCGACCTGATCGTATTCGGATTCCTTATCGCCGACAATCTCGGTCAGGGCGTCCTTCAGATGAGCAAGAACATACTTATCCTTCTGCAAGCTGATAGCCTTTTCGAGAAGGAAAATAGCATGCTCGTCTGCCAGGTGGCACATGTACTGCTGCTTTCCGGTTCCGGTCCTTGTGAAAGCGCTGCCTTCAATATAATGATCTGCTAACCACTGCTTGTGATTTGTCGCGATCACCGGCACATCAAAATCGAAATAGTCGGTATCTACTCTGTAACCTTCATCGTCCCACTCGACTGACGTGTCAGCCACCGAAAGCTCATGCGGCTGATTTGCCTCGTAGTAGTCATCCTTGGCCACGCTGATCGATACGATCTTGCCGTTGGAGTTATGAAGGATAAAATCGCCTTTACGAATGTTTGTCATCATCGTATAGCCGGCATTTTTACCACCACTTTTATTTAACTGAGGAGACCAGACGTATCCGCCGGCTCTTTCCTCGTCGTAGGTTTCACCCTGAAAAACATAATAAACTGCCATTATTCGGTCTCCTTTCAGAAGTTTTGTAATCTGCTGAGGGTATCATTCCACTGCTTCTCAGCTTCGGAAATTGTCTCGATATAGTTCTGGTAAGCCTTCTCGTATTCAGTCGCCACCTTTTCCTGCTCTTCGTAAACAGGGAATGGGACTTCTAACAGCTTAAGGTCCTTATAGCTGATATTCATTACAGTCATTCCTTGCTGCAGACTGCTTATCATGTTGTTGCCAATCGGACTATCAATGAAAATCTTCAGATACATGCTGTTCAGCATATTGGCTTTTGGCCTTATGACAACAACGTTCGAAGATGCGATGCACGGATAGCTCTGCTCGTGGAAAACGGCTGTCCGGATTGCAGTTCCTCTTGCAGGGAGGACAACGTCACCTTCCTGCAGGATATAATTCTGGACCTTTCTTTCTTCCTCATCGAGTTTATCCAATGAGCTGTAATCGATTTCGTACTGGCCGATATTGGAAATATTCACTACGCCGATGCTGCCGTTTGTATCCTTTTTTGCAACCGACTTACCTCGGAATATTTCTGCTACTTCACCTAACTGTATCTTTCTCATGTCTGAGGCTTGGTAGCGCATGAATTCCTCATCCTGCTGGGCGAGAAGTTTATCGATATTCCAGTCACCGATCTCTTCGAGCTCCTCAGCCATTACAAAGGTGTCCTCTGTCAGCTCAAGAGTCTCAACAGGCCCTCTTTTCGTTTTTCTTCCGGCAGCTTCATACCTTCGAACGATCACATCCTCTGTGCGGCCATCACCGATAACAAGGAGGAATGTCTTAATTCCTGTGTTCTGGAAGATTCCATCAGGAAGCTCAGCAATCTCTTCGAGCTTATACATCTGCGTCACGAATCTACGAAGGTCATTGACACGGCCACCCGCAAATGTGATTCGTGCGGGCATGATGATGACAAGCCGTCCTCCCGGCGCGATATGAAGGAGGAGATTCTCTAAAGCAACCATGTCGTATTCACGGCACATGAAGTTCGATGCATCCTCCGCCAGGTCTCTGCCGCCAAAAGCCGGTACCGATAAGATCAGATCGAACTTCTCATTAAGGAATCCGTATGAATAGACGTTTGCGTTTACAACAGTCACGTTTTTATAACCGTCAAACATCCTCTCGATTATCCTTGCATAAAGAGCGTTCGTAGAGGTCAGCGTGAATTTACATTTCTTATGCGCATCTACTGTCGCCTTAAGGTTCGGTACGAATCTTTCTGCTTCTGCAATCAACACCGTCTTGGTCTCATCTTTAATGAAAGCGGTCATCTGTAAGAGCAGAGCTTCCGGAGTGATAACCGAACCCATACGCTCGTATTTAAGACCGTTATAGAGGAGAACTTCCCAGTCCGGGCCTTCCTCCATCTGGAGATATGCACGGTAGAAATCTTCCTGATTTCTGAATGGGTTAGAGGTGTGAAGGCGGTCTGCCACAAGGAGCATCGCCTCGTATGCTTCTTCCTTTGAAAGCTCCTCGCCCTTATGTTCAGTCTTAGTTTCTGCCACCAGCATAGCGCTGTTCAGCATCCCTTCTAAATTCATAGTTCCTCTTAATGCGTTCATATACATCCACATTCTATCTTCGAAATTCGCAGCCATTTCATTCACCTCCGGGCTGTTTCTAATACTTCATCGGTAGCTTTGGTAATGGTAAGTTTGCCGTTCTCGCATTGAACATCGATCTTTTCACCGGCACCAAAACCAAACTGTTCTAACCACTGTCCCTTCATGATGATGGTCGGAGTGGGTTTGTAATGATATCCACTTGTTTCATAGACCTTCATAGGTCTGTTGTTCTTTACCTTCATATCTATAACCCTCCAAAGCGTAGTAGCTGTGTGCTCTGATAATCTTCTGATCATAACTATAGCACCGTTAAATGTGTTTGTCAATAGTTTTGGTATGCGAATACCAAATTATTTTTCAGAAGGGTGTTTTGTCAGTAGTTCCATAGTCACAAACCCTGTAAAAGTAGTCATTCAGCCACACCTACACCTTTTATCGGTGGTCAGAACTATTGACGCAGGACGCAAAAAGGGATTCCGGCAGACCACCCTTTATCGGGCAATCTATCGAAATCCCTTTGTTTTAAGCCTTTTCCGGCTCTTATATTATTTTTCTTTTGACAGTAGAACTACGGTCTCCACATGGTGCGTGCGGGAGAACATGTCCACGGGCTGCACGGTTTCAATGCGGAAGTGCCGGGCCGCCAGGTACGCCAAATCCCGGGCCAGGGTGGCCGGGTTGCACGATACGTAGACGACTTTGGCAGGTTTCACTTTGGCGATGGCCGCCAGCACCCGTTCCTCGCAGCCGGCGCGGGGCGGGTCGAGGACGACCACGTCGGGGCGCATGCCTTCCTGCACGAGGCGGGGCATTTCCACTGCCGCGTCGCCGAGCAGGAAATCGGCGTTTTCAATATGGTTGGCCTGGGCGTTCTTTTTCGCGTCGCGGATAGCCGACGGCACGATTTCGATGCCGACGGCGAGGCGGGCCTTCTGCGCCAGGAACAGCGTGATGGTTCCCGTGCCGCAATAGAGGTCGATGACGTTTTCGCCGCCTTTCAGATCCGCCAGTTCCAGGGCTTTGCCGTACAGTTTTTCCACCTGCTCGCTGTTGACCTGGAAGAAGGACTGGGCCGAAATGTTGAATTTCAGGTTTCCGATCTTGTCTTTGATGGTCGGTTTGCCGTAGACCAGGTGCGTCTTTTCGCCGAGGATGACGTTCGTGCTCCGTTTGTTAACGTTCTGCACGACGCTCTTGAGGCCCGGAATGGCCGCCTTTAGCATCTTCACCAGGTCCTTCATGTGGGGCACGTTGTCCTGCGCCGTCACGAGGCAGACCATGATTTCGCCCGTACGGACGCCAACCCGTCCCATGATATGCCGCACGATGCCCGTGCGCCGGTCTTCGTCGTAGGCCGGAATCCGGTACGTCTCCATCCATTTCCGTACGACGGCGGCGATGTCATTGTTCCGTTCCTTCTGGATATAGCAGTTTTCCACGTCGATGACGCGGTGCGTCCCTTTGGCGAAACAGCCGATATGGAGCTTCCCTTTGCTGCCCGCCACGGGAATCTGCATCTTATTGCGGTAATGGTCCGGATGGTCGTTACGGAGGGTCGGCATCACTTTGACGCCATTTAGATGTCCAATTCGTGTCAGAGCATCTTCAACTTGCTGTGTCTTCATGCGCAGCTCCCCTTCGTAGGAAAGATGCTGCAGCTGACAGCCCCCGCAAAGTTCATAGACCGGGCAGACCGGTTGGACACGGTCCGGCGATGCCTTGTCGATGGACAGGGGTGCCGCAACGGCGAAACTTTTCTTGACGAGTGTCACGCGGGCCTTCACCTGCTCCCCCGGAAGGGTTTCCGGCACGAAGACGGCCATGCCCTCGTAGCGGCCGATGCCCTGGCCGTCGCTGCCGATGTTGTCGATGTCTATGGTGATTTCCTGTCCCTTGTGCAGCAGGGACGGAACCGTCTCTTTCCGTTTTGCGGTCATGATCTGCTCCTTTGACAATAAAAAATATGCGGATACTTCTACCCGCATATTATATCATATTCTGTTGCGTCCCGGTGCCTTTGCCACGGGCTTATTTTGCCTTGGCGGCCTTCTTTGCCTTGGCGGCGCGGGCAGCTTTGGCAGCCTTGGCGGCCTTTTTCTCTTCCGCTGCTTCCGCGGCCTTTTCCTCGGCTTCCTTGATCTGGCATTCCGGGCACAGGCCCTGGAAGACCAGGTTGTGGTTGTCCATGCGGAATCCTGTCAGCTGGGCGATCTTATCGTCCAGGTCCTGGAAATAGGCCAGGTCGTCAACGTTCATGAATTTATGGCACCGCGTGCACTGTACGTGGTAATGCTTCGTCAGCATGTGGTCGTAGCAGTCGGCGGAACCGGGGACGGATACGCGGCGCAGCAGCCCGCTTTCCACCAGGGAATTCAGGTTGCGGTACACGGTTCCCTTACTGATATCCGGATAATCCAGCACGATCCGGTTGTAGACTTCTTCCGCTGTCGGATGATTGCTTAAGGAACGCACAGCCGAAATGACGAGCTGGCGCTGAATGGTGTTTCTCTTCTTTAACAATGGGTTCCCCTCCGTTCTCTGCAGGATACCTGCCGTTCCGCCGGGCGGGCCGGACAGGATGAAGACTTAAACAAGATAAAGATTAGAACTAGTAGTCTATTACAATCGAAATTAATTCCTATTTAGATTATAAGGAATGAAACACAAAAAGTCAATGTAAAAAGCCGGGATGTTTTTTCTTTTTTAGACACATAAAAAACCGCTCCGAAGAGCGGTTTTTATTGATTCGCAAACTGATTCTCATTTAGGAGTGACCGTCTGGGGTGCATCGGGAACGCCGTCCCGTTCGGCCTTGAAACGTTCAAAAGCGGCGCGCATCCGGCCGGTTTCCTCCCCGTTCCGGTTGGATTTGACGGGCACTTTCCGTTCCGGTACATCTTTCGTCCAGAAAATGCGCAGCGGCAGGTTCGAGGCACCGGGAGGCGACCAGAGGAATTCCTGGCGGACGCCGTCCTGGGAGGGAGTCAGTTTCAGGACCGTTTCCCGCTTGTCCTGCTCGTGGAAGACTTCCCGCGTCGGCGGAATCCCGATGACCTTTTCCTCTTTGCCGATGGCCAAACCCGTGCCGGCAAAGTTGCCGCCCCAGGGGTTGCAGCTCAGGGAAACCGGCTCGTCCCCGGTGGACGGGTCCAGGTCGTAGACTACGTGGTAAATGACGCCGTAATTGCCGTAATTCACGGTTTCCGTCCCGGACATGGGGTCCTTGCCCTTGAGGAAGAGCGGGTCGTCGGACACGCCCATGGTGAGGCCGGCGGCCTGACCCGGCAGCAGTGCGACGGGTTTCTTCACGAACAGCGTGAGGTCGCCGTGGTCGTAAATGCCGCGCAGGGGATGCTCATCCATGGGCAGTTCCTTCGCCGTGTTGGCAAAGGCCACGGCATCATCCTTCAGGCCCATGATCAGGACCAGGACTTCGACGGGACCGCGGGTGCGGAAATCGAACATGCCTGTCAGCAGTTCCTGCGGGCGGATGCGCGTACCCAGGAAGCGGGAGTTCTTGGCGAGGGACAGCCCTTCGACGAACTCTCCCGGGTTCAGGTGCGTGACGGCCAGGCTGCGGTTGGCGTAAATGTTGTAGTAGTCCGGGGCGTACCCGTCCCTGGCTCTGCGGCGTTCGTGCTGGTAGTCCTTGTAATCCGGCCGCGTCATAAAGGACCGGTTTTTGACGTATTCTTCAAAGTACTGGCGCTGGCTTTCCCGGGCCGCCTCGAAATAGTTGCTGTTCGGCGTGCCGATGCCCCGCAGGCCCCAGGTGATGAAGGTGCCTTCGGAGACCGGGCGCAGCAGGACGGCGATTTTGAGGGTCTCCTTCGTCTCGTTCAGATGGTGCAGGAAGAGGCGCGTGTCGCCGTCGGCCACTCCGCGGAAGAGGATGCCCTTTTCATAGACGCATTCCGGGCTGTCGGAAAACAAAAGGCGCGGACCGCCCGTCACCGTTTCCACTTCGACTTCGTCATAGGTTTCCGGAACGGGATGTACCTCGCCTGCAAAAGCCGGGTGGCCGAACAGTCCGGCCACCCCAAGCCACGCCAGAAAGGCGCAGCCCTTATGTTTCATCGTATCAAAAATCATGCAACAGGTTCCTTTGTCTTTTTTTGCCTGGGCAGAATGTTATTTCTTCAGGCTGTTCTGGTAATCTTCCATAAATTTGGCCAGGCCTTTGTCGGTCAGGTCGTGGTGCACGAGTTCCTTCAGGACCTTCGTCGGAATCGTGGCGATGTCCACGCCGGCGAGCATGACGCGGTCCACATGGGCGCGGTTGCGGATGCTGGCGGCGATGATCTGCGTGGGCAGGTTGTAGGTGCGGAACACCTTCACCATGTCTTCCACCAGTTTGCAGCCATCTTCCCCGATATCGTCCAGACGGCCGATGAAGGGGCTCACGTAAGTGGCACCGGCGCGGGCTGCCAGCATGGCCTGGGCCAGGCTGAAGATGAGGGTGCAGTTCGTCTTGATGCCTTCGGCGCTCAAAATCTTGATGGCTTTCAAACCTTCGGTGATGCAGGGAATCTTGACGACCACGTTATCGGCGATCTTGACGAGTTCCCGGGCTTCCCGGACCATGCCTTCGCAATCCTGGCTGATGACTTCGGCGCTGACCGGGCCGGGGACCAGTTTGCAGATTTCGGGAATGACATCGGCCTGGGTACGGCCGGAACGGGCGACCAGCGACGGGTTCGTGGTTACGCCGTATACGATGCCCTGGTCGGCAAATTCCTTGATTTCATCGACGTTGGCGGTGTCCATAAAGATTTTCATGATACTTTCTCCTTTTTCTGATTGATATCTGCAATGCCGCTTTCCGGGCCGGCGCGCTCAAAAGAGCGTCAGCTGGTCATCGTTGACGGGAAGCATGACATCGTCTTCCTTTTGTTTGCGGTTCTTGCCGGTCACCCACACCCCGCATTTGGGGCAGATCATCCGGGAACCCGGGAGTGCCCAGGCCAGGTGGGTGCCGCATTTGGGGCAGATGAATTCGACCTGCATGCCGGGCCGGATCTCCTGTTCGGGCGCGGTTTCCTTTTTCGCTTTCCGGCGGGTCTTTTTCCGTTCTGCTGCGGCCATATTCTCCCCTCCCCTCGATTCGCGTGTAAACCACTTGTAATTATAGCATAAAATCCGCCGCGGAGGCAGTCCATTCCGCCGGATTTATGGTATGATAAAGAAAACGGCAGGAATCCTGCCCCGTTAGGAAGGAAGGTACACGCTATGCTGGATCTGCACGAAGAATTCGCCAAACTGGGCTTTGAAGAAGACGAGGGCGACGACAAGGTCGTCCTGTACGCCATGGATTTCCCCGACGGCGTCTTTATCACCGTATCCGATGACAACGGCAAGACGCCGGAACGGGCCAAACAGAACCTGGTCATCGCCTGCTACGATGCCGAAGGGCGGTACCTGTGGGGCAGCGAATGCAAAACCTTTATGGAATTGCAGAAACTATGCGAAGGGAAGCAGGCCGGTTCGCCGGAACTGCTCGCCGCGCTGAAGGGCGCTTCCAAGACGCTCAAGGACGGCGAATGGACGACACCGTCCCATCCGTAAGTTTCAGAAAACCAAATCCGGACACTACAAAAGGGCTCCGGCCAGCCACTGCACGTGGTGAGGCCGGGGCCCTTTCTTGCTTTATCCTTTCCTGCCTTACGGGTCAGGACTTCGTACCCTTGAGCAGCAGGGCTGCGATTTCCTGCGGCCGGGATACGATGCACGGGGCGTGGCAGCCTTCCAGGAAGGCCCGTTCGCGGAAGCCCCAGTCGACGCTGATGCAGGCCAGGCCGCTGTTGACGGCGGTCTGCAGGTCCACTTCAGAGTCGCCGATGTAGACGCTGTCCGCCGGAGACACGCCCAGCTGTCCCAGGGCGTAGAGCACCATGTCCGGTGCGGGCTTGCGCCGTCTCTCCGGGCGGTTGCCCAGGGCGCAGGCAAAGCAGTCCGGGAAGAGGGACTGCACCAGTTTCTGCACTTCGGCGTCGCCCTTGTTGGACACGACGGCCGTGCGGATGCCGGCGGCGCGCAGCTGCTGCAGCAGTTCCGGAATGCCTTCGTAGGGGCCCGTCCGGATGTGGCAGTTGGCGTTGTAATAGGGGCTGTAGAGCTGCCGGACCGCTTCGGCCTCGGCCAGGTCCTGTTCCGTCAGCGGAAAGGACGGCCGGGGTGTGCCGATTGAGGCAAGCTCCGCCGCCGTGGCGCCTTTTTCCGCCGCCAGGGCGCGCTGCATGGCCACCGCAGCCCCGCTGCCGAAGAACGAGGCCACGTCGCGTTCCGTAAAGTCGTGGCGGTGTCCCCGTTCGGCCAGGACGTGATTCAGGGAATCCGTCAGGTCGCCCAGGGTGTTCAAAATGGTGCCGTCCATGTCGAAGACGGCAGCCCGATACAATTTGCCCGGTTCGGGCCCGAAGGGCCGCCGGGTCTGTTTATCCTGCTCCACGCCGCACCTCACTGCAGGGCGAAGACGAGGCTGACGCGGGCGGAAACGGTCATGACGCCGGCGTTGAGCTGTGTCGGCGTTTCTGCGGCGGCATCGTTCTGGACTTTGGCGGCCATCAGCATGCTCCGTTCCATGCGGACCGGCACGGCCGTCGTGTCCATGGTGGCGTTCATCAGGGTGCCCAGCGTGCGGCCGCCGGCGCGGGCGACGACGGAAGCGCGGGCCCGGGCGTTCGACACGGCTTCGTCGAGCAGCTTGTTTTCATACAGGGCGCGGTTGTTCAGGCCGAATTCCACGCGGTCGACGTTCATGCCGGCCCCGATGCTCTTGTCCAGGACGGCGCTCAGTTTGTCCAAGTTCTTCACCTTGATCTTGTATTCCGTCGAGGCCAGGTAGCCGTCCGCCTTCTGGCGGTTGGAGTTGCGCTCGTAAATGTACTGCGGTTCCAGGCTGTAGCGGATGGTCTGTACATCTTCATTGGGAATCATCTGCAGGTGCATTTCCCGGACCAGGGCCTGGATCTTCTTCGCCAGGCCTTCCCGGGCTTCCGCCGCGGTCGGGGCTTTCTGCTCCAGCGTGCCGTAGAGGGTCGCCATGTCCGGCGCCACTTCCTCTTCCGCGCGGCCCGTGACAGAGATGCTGTCGCGCTGCTCCGCCGCGAAGGCCGGGGCGCACATCAGGGCCAGGAAGGCCGCCATGGTCATGATCATTGCCAGTAATTTCTTTTTCATTGGATCTGCTCCTTTCTTTTACCGCCGGGCGGACAGGACATCGTACCCGGCAGGACGACCCCTGCAGGTCGCCGCAACGTGTTCTTCCCTTATTGTACCCTGTATTTTTCCTCATTGCATTAAATAAGGAAAAGTTTTACAATTAATTCAAATACGCGGCCGAAAAAGGCAACCAATTCATGTGCCGCGACGGAGGTTTCCTATGTCACGTCGAGTCATCCAAGTCGAAGAACGCGTACCGATTTCCTTATCCATCCCCCTGGGGCTGCAGCACCTGTTCGCCATGTTCGGCGCCACGGTGCTCGTACCGTTCCTGTTCCATCTGAACCCGAACACGTGCCTCTTCATGAACGGTGTCGGCACGCTGCTGTATATCTTCCTGACCAAAGGCAAGATCCCTTCCTACCTGGGTTCGAGCTTCGCTTTCATTTCCCCGGTGCTGCTGATCATCTCGACGCAGCCCTACACGGACGCCCAGTCGGGCTTCATCGTCTTCGGTCTCCTGTTCATCTTCTTCGCGTTCCTCGTCAAGATGATGGGCACCAAATGGATCGATATGATCTTCCCGCCGGCGGCCATGGGTTCGATCATCGCCGTCATCGGCCTGGAACTGGCTCCCACGGCGGCTTCCATGGCAGGCCTGACGGGTGAGCATATCGTGCTCAACAACGTCATTGTATCGCTCTTCACGCTGGCCATCACGGTCATCGGCTCCGTCGCCTTCCGCGGCTTCTTCGCCATCATCCCGATTCTGTGCGGCGTCGTCTGCGGCTACGTGCTGGCCTTCTTCCTGGGCATGGTCGACCTGGCGCCGGTCATCGCGGCCCCCTGGTTCTCCCTGCCTCATTTCTCCGCCCCGACCTGGAACTGGAACGCCATCGCCATCATCGCGCCGGCGGCCCTCGTCGTGCTGACGGAACACATCGGCCACCTCATGGTGACGGGCAACATCGTCGGCCGTGACCTGCTGAAGGATCCCGGCCTGCACCGCTCCCTCTTCGCCGACGGCTGCTCCAACATCCTGTCCGGCCTCTTCGGCGCCACGCCGAACACGACCTACGGCGAAAACATCGGCGTCATGGCCATCACCAAGGTCTACAGCGTCTGGGTCATCGGAACGGCGGCCGTCTTCGCCATCCTGCTGTCCTTCATCGGCAAATTGAGCGAACTGATCCACGGCATCCCGTCCCCCGTCATGGGCGGCGTCTGCCTGCTCCTCTTCGGCGTCATCGCCGCCTCCGGCCTGCGCCTTCTGGTCGAGCAGAAAGTCGACTACAGCAAGCCCCGCAACCTGACCATGACCGGCGTCGTCATGATCGTCGGCCTCTCCGGTGCCAAGCTGACCTTCGGCACCGTCACCGTCCAGGGCATGGTCCTGGCCACCCTCGTAGCCATCGTTCTGTCCCTCGTGTTCCATCTCTTCGATTATCTGCATATCATGAACGAATAAGATGTCCCGGCCGTTCTGCCGCAACCCTGCTTGACGGCACCGCGCCGGACATAGTGGAAAGGAATCCCATCCATGGAGTGGACCCGTCTCCTGCTGGTCTTCGTCGACATCGTACTGCCCCTCTTCACGGGCTACATGCTCAAGACCCACCATATTTTATCCCATAAGGCGTGCTCGAACCTGATCCGGTTCAACGTCATCTTCATGTGCACCCTGGTCAATTTCGTGTCCTTCTGGGGCCTGAAGCTGTCGGCCGCGCTGCTGTGGCTGCCCGTTGCATCAATCCTGCTGACCCTGGTGCCGGGCTTCATCGGCGCGCGGTTCTTCTCCCACGCCTTTACGGATGACCTGGACCGCGGCGCCTACGTCATTTCGTCCATGCTGGCGAACATCGGCACCATCAGCGGCCTGAGCGCCTTCATCCTGTACGGCGAAACGGGTTTCGCCTACGTACAGCTCGTGGCGGCGCCGCAGAACTGCCTCATGGTGGCCGCCGCCTTCCCCATGGCCCGCTACTACGTGGCCCGGCACGACGCGCAGCTGGCCGGCACGCGCATGCACCTGAGCCTCCGGGAAATGTTCTTCACGGTCAACCAGATCGCCCTTCTCGGCATGCTCGCCGGCGTGGCCCTGCAAGTGGCCGACGTGCCCCGTCCGGAAATACTGGGCACGTTCTTCCACTACCTGGTCCACATCCTGGCCTGGGTATCGCTCCTGCCCGTCGGCTACCTGATCGACTTCCGCAACGCCGGCCAGTACTACGGCCGCGTGAAGAACATGCTGCTCCAGCGCTATATCCTGGTTCCCGCCATCTTCTACTTCCCCTTCCGGGCCTTGTTCCTCGACCCCGTGCTGTTCGGCTCGGCCATGCTCGTCACCTTCTCGCCGGCCGCCATCAACTCGGTCATTACGGCGGAACTGTACAAACTGAACGTGGACCTGACCATTTCGGGCTTTTTGCTGACGACGGCCGTATACATCGTCCTCGTCTACCCGCTCCTGTTCCTCTACGTGAACCTCATCGGCTGGTAAGGTGCAGTGAAACCAACATTCCTGCCGCTCTTTCCCTTCTGACGGAAAGGACGGCAGGAATTTTTTTGCACGAAAAATCCCGCAGCCCATAAGGACTGCGGGATGTCATACCGTTATCGTGTTTTCAGCGCTTCCACAGGGAGGTCTTGTGTTTCGAAACCTTGTCGATGGCTACACGCTGCGGCGCGTAGAGCATGAAGTTTTCCTTCACATTGACCACGTTGGCATGCATGATGTAGGCAACGCCGCACAGGTAATCGAAAATGCGGATTTTGGTTTCCCGGTCGACGCTCCGGAAGGAAATCAGGACGGCCTTGCCATCCATGAGTTCTTTGCCGTAGTCCTCCGCATCCTTAAAGGAATGGGGATTGCGCACCAGGAAATCCAGCTGCTGCGGTTTGACAACGTACGGGCCGTTGTACTCCTCGTCAGTATCGGAAGGGAAAGAGATGAACTTTCTTGCCGTATTTTTCAGATCCATGCTGCTGCGCCTCCATTGCTGCCTTGTTCAGGGCCCTGCGGGCCTGCGAATCATCTTGTTACTCTACATTTTAAAGTTTTTTCACAAATTTTGCAAGTCCCAAAACAACGTTTTTCCGCTATTTTACGCACTTTTCCGGGTTTTTACCGGAATCCGGCCGGAATTTTTCAGCCTTCCTGGTTGGAATTGTTCGCCGCTGCCTTGGCACGACCGCGCATACGGCCGCGTTCGACGCGGTCCAGGACGCGTTTGCGCATGCGGATGCTCTTGGGCGTGACTTCGACGAGTTCATCGTCGTTGATGTGCTCCAGAGCCTGTTCCAGCGAGAAGAACACAGGCGGTACCAGGCGGATGGCTTCGTCGGAACCGGCAGCACGCATGTTGGATACGTGTTTCTTTTTGCAGGGGTTGACGTCCATGTCGTCTTCGCGGGCGTTTTCGCCGATGATCTGGCCTTCGTAGACCTTTTCACCGGGCACGATGTACATGGTGCCGCGTTCCTGGCAGTTGCCGATGCCGTAAGCCGTCGTTTCGCCGGCTTCGAAGGCGACCAGGGAGCCGCGCGTACGGCCCGGGATGGGTCCCTTGTAGTAATCATAGCCGGCATACACATGGTTCATGACGCCGTTGCCTTTGGTATCGGTCATGAACTGGTTGCGGAAGCCGATCAGGCCGCGGGCGGGAATCTTGAATTCCAGGCGCATGTAGCCGGACATTTCGTGCATGTTGACCATTTCGGCCTTGCGGGTGCCCAGATCTTCCATGACGACGCCCATGAAATCGGACGGTACGTCGATCGTCAGGGCTTCCATAGGTTCCATGGTGTGGCCGTCCTTGTCCTTGCGCAGGATGACCTTCGGTTTGCCGACCTGCAGTTCATAGCCTTCGCGGCGCATCGTTTCAATGAGGATGGACAGATGCAGTTCGCCGCGGCCCTTGACGATGAACGTATCCGTGTTGTCCGTTTCATCGACTTTCAGGGCGACGTTGGTCTCGATTTCCTTCATGAGGCGGTCGCGCAGATGGCGGCTCGTGACGAATTCGCCTTCCCGGCCGGCAAAGGGGCTGGCATTAACGGAGAATTCCATGGACAGGGTCGGTTCGTCAATCTTGATGCCTTTCAGGGCTTCCGGGTGTTCCTGGTCGGCGATGGTGTCGCCGATTTCCACGTCGGGCAGGCCCATGAGGGCGACGATGTCACCGGCCTGTACTTCCGGAACCTCGACGCGCTTCAGGCCCTGGTAGGTGTACAGGCGGCCGATGCGCTCGTTTTCAATCTTGCCGTCGTGCATGAGGGCGACGGGCATGTTGTTGCGGATGGTGCCGCGTACGACACGGCCGATGACGATACGGCCGACGTAGGAGTCGTAGTCCAGGGTGTTGGCCAGCATCTGCATCGGGGCGTCCACGTCGACGTCCGGCGCGGGGATGGTGTCCAGGATGACCTTGAACAGCGGTTCCAGGTTATCGCTTTCGTCGTCCATGGAGAGCTTCGCGTAGCCGCTGCGGGCGGAAGCGTAGACCACGGGGAATTCCAGCTGGTCGTCGTCGGCACCCAGTTCGATGAACAGGTCCAGTACTTCGTCGACGACTTCGATGGCACGCTGATCCGGACGGTCGATCTTGTTGATGACGACAATCGGTTTCAGGTGCTGTTCCAGAGCCTTGCGCAGCACGTACTTGGTCTGCGGCATGGGGCCTTCGTACGCATCGACGAGCAGCAGGACGCCGTCGACCATGGTCAGGACGCGTTCCACTTCGCCGCCGAAATCGGCATGGCCCGGCGTATCCAGGATGTTGATCTTGGTGCCGTTGTGCATGACCGACGTATTTTTAGACAGGATGGTGATGCCGCGTTCCCGTTCCAGGTCGTTGGAATCCATGACGCGTTCCGCCACCTTTTCGTTGGCGCGGAAAACGTGGCTCTGTTTCAACATTGCATCGACCAGCGTCGTTTTGCCGTGGTCGACATGGGCAATGATGGCAATGTTGCGGATGTCATTTCTGATCATTTTTTAGCTCCCTCTCTTACGCAAATGAATAACATGAAAATAAGGCACTGCGATGTGCTGATTGTCAGTGGAAAAGAACAGAGGATGCTATTTAGCATCCTCTGTTTAGACTTAAATATTATATTCTTTTTACATTATATTGTCAACAAAATCGTTCTTGATTCCCGGCCTTATTTGACGACGCTCGGCAGGAACGTCGCGAGCTGCGGGAAGAAGCACAGGATCAGCATCTCGAAAGCCATGACGCAAACGTAGGGAATGACGCCGCGGATGATCTGCTCCATGCGGCTGTCGGGGCTGACGCCCTGCAGCACGAAGAGGTTCATGCCGACAGGCGGCGTGATGAGAGCCATCTCCATGTTGATCTGCATCATGACGTTGAACCAGATGGGGTCAAAGCCAAGCTGCACGATGATGGGGTACAGGATGGGCACGGTGATGAAGATGATGGAAACCGTTTCCAGGATGCAGCCCAAAAAGAGCAGCAGGATGTTGATCAGGACGAAGAAGATCCAGCGGCTGACCTGCACTTCGGTGACGAGCAGCGTCAGGGCCTGCGGCACCTGGAGCACCGTGAGGACGAACCCGAAGAGCGTGGCGCCGATCATGATGGCGAAAATCATGGCCGACGTCTCCACCGTGTCCAGCAGGATGCGCGGCAGATCGCGGATGGTGAGGGTGCGGTAGATGCCGAAAGTGATGACGAGGGCGTAGACCGTACCGACGGCGGCTGCTTCCGTCGGCGTGAAGGCACCGGTGTAGATGCCGCCTACGACGAGGACGGGGAGCAGCAGTCCCCAGAAGGATTTGCGCAGGGCCTGCATGCGTTCCGCCATGGTGGCCTTCGGTTCCAGCGGCAGGCGCCGGGATTTCCAGACCACGAGCAGAATGAAGAAGAAGCACATGAGGATGCCCGGAATGACGCCGGACATGAACAGGCGTCCGATGGATTCGCCCGTAATGGCGCCGTACAGGATCATGGGAATGGACGGCGGAATCAAAATACCGAGCGTACCGCCGCCGGCGACGGCGCCCAGCACGACCGTGCGGTCATAGCCGCGTTTGAGCATTTCCGGAATGGCGATGGCGCCGATGGTGACGGCGCAGGCCACGGAAGAACCCGTAATGGCCGCAAAGATACCGCAGGCCACGATGGTCGCGACGCCGAGGCCACCGGGGAAATGGCGCAGCCATTTGTTGCCCAGTTCGAACAGGTCCTCGCCCACCTTGCCCTTGAGCAGGATGGCGCTCATGAGGATATAGAGGGGCACGGCGCAGAGGACGAAGTCGTCCAGGGATTTGTAGGCCAGGATCGGGATCTGCTGCAGGGCGCTCATATCGCCCATGAAGAGCAGCATGCCCACGAGGCCGCCCGTACCCAGGGAAAAGGCCACGGGAACGCCGATGGCCAGCAGCACGAGCAGCAGGACGGTAAAGAGGACGATCATTTTGCCGCCTCCTTCCCTGCCGCTTCCGGATCAAAGGCCGGGTCCGACAGGCGGATCAGGCTTTCCAGAAAGAGGCGCACGAACTGGAGGAGCAGGAGGCCGATTCCGACGGGCATGGAGGCCTGCGGGATCCACAGGGGCATACGCAGCGTGCTGGCCGCGACCATGTCCAGGTCGTAGGACATCCAGGCCATCTGGGCACTCGTGACGAAGAAGATGGACGTGAAGACGACGCCGATGATGGCAACGACGACGTGCAGGACGTCGTTCGCCCGCGGGCTCAGGCGCGAGACGACGATATCCACATGGATATGGCGCCCGGCCGCCAGGGCCACGCCCAGGCCGAGGAACCCGGCCATGAGGACACAGTACGTCGAGATTTCGATGGCCCACTCCGTCGGCTTGTTGAACAAGCCGCGGGACACGACCTCGTAAAAGATCGAGAACACGGGGATGAACAGCAGGAGGCCGGCAAGGACGCCGACGGCGGCCGTGATTCCGTGTAAGACTTTACTGTAAACTCTCAAAAACCCTCTCACTTTACTACTCCTAACTTGTTTTTCTGTGTCTGTGTTTCCTGTCTGCCGGAATCAGGCCTTGGCGGCCATTTCCAGCAGTTTCTTGCCCGTTTCGCCCGTATGTTTCACGAAGGTGTCCCAGACGGACTTGGTGGCGTCGCGCCACTGCTGCAGTTCGCCGGCGGGAATGGTATAGACTTCCATGCCCTTGGCTTTCAGGTCGGCCAGGCCTTTTTCATCCATGGCCTTCGCGTTCTTGCGGATATCGTCGCGCACTTCCTTAGCCGCTTCCATGAAGGCTTTCTGCTGGTCGGCGCTCATCTTGGCGAAGGACTTGTCGTTCATGGCCAGGATGAATTCAGGCGATGCGTGGTTCGTGATGGTCAGGTATTTCGTGACTTCGTACATTTTGCGGTCGCGCATGGCCGATGTACCGCTCGTCTGGCCGTCAATGGTACCGCGCTGCAGGGCCATGTAGACTTCGCCGCTGCCCATGGTGACCGGGGACGCGCCCAGGGCCTTGATGGTTTCGGAAGCCATTTCGCTGTAACCGCGGATCTTCAGGCCGGCGAAATCAGCCGGTTTCTTGATGGGCTTCTTGTTGTTGGCGAACTGGACGAAGCCGTAATCCGCCCAATAAACGACCTTGACGTGCTTCTTGGCCAGTTCCTCTTCCAGGAGCTTGCCCATGCCGCCGTCAATGGCCTTGTCGATCTTCTCGTAATCGGGGAACACGAAGGGCACATCGAAGACTTCCATGGCCGGTACGACCGTGGCCCAGCGGCCGACGGTGTTCAGGCCCATGTCGACGCCGCCCGTCATGATGGCGTCATTCATGCTCTTGTCGTTATACAGCTGGCCGGCCGGATAGGGCGTGATGACGACCTGGCCTTTGGTCTTGTCCTTGACCTTGGCGATGAACTGGTCCACCGCTTTGGCCAGCGGATGGTTGGCCGGCAGATGGTAGGCCAGCTTGTACGTGACCTTGCCGCCCGCACCGGACGCCGGTGCCGCTTTCTTGTCTCCGCCGCCGCAGCCTGCTGCGGCGAACATGACGGCTGCCATGGCGGCAGCTGCGATCCACTTGAATTTCTTGCCTCCGAACATGATGATTTCCTCCCTTTCGACTCGCTGCATCTTGTTTTCTCTTTTGTCTTCGCAGTGGGCGGACCATATAAAAAGCCCCTGTCGGATTGCTCCGGCAGGGGCGAATTTACGCGGTACCACCCTGGTATTGTACTCTCGGCTTCTTAACGCTGCCACGGCGCCCGGCCCTAAGAGGCTGGTACCCGTATCCCGGCGTCATTGCCGGATACCGTACAAACCCGTTCAGGCGGGGAGTTCACAGGCCAGAGGTTTCCCTTCGGCAGCCTTGCCTTGCACCGTCCGGCAATTCTCTGCGCTGGGTCCGGGAACCATTCCTGATCATTACTTCGCTATAACGTTAACGCAAGTATAACAATCGCGGCGTAAAATGTCAATAAAATTTGTAAATTTTGTTGAATATCTTTGTAAAATAAAGAGCTTTGTCCATTCATCGAAAACAGGCAAAGCTCTTTGAAAAAATGGTATTACATTTTTAACATTTTGGCTGAAATTTGTCTACTGGAGACGCATACCCTCAGCCGTTCTTTTCCCGGAAGGCCAGCTCTTCGGCCTCTTCCTCCGTGTGGCCTTCGTCCCGGTATTTCCCGATGAGGCACTGCATTTCCTCGTAGTCCCGCGGAATGACGCGGGTGAACCGGGCGGCCGCCTTGTCCCAGTCCTGGAGAAGTTCCCGGGCAAGCGGGCTGCCCGTCATGGCGGCGTGGCGTTCCACAATGCCGCGCAGTTTCTGCCGTTCTTCCGGTTCCGTCACTTTTTCCAGATTGACGAGTTCCTGGTTGCAGTACGGCGTCTGCAGGTCCAGCACGTAGGCCGTGCCGCCGGACATGCCGGCCGCGAAGTTGCGGCCCACGGGGCCCAGGACGACGACGGTGCCGCCGGTCATGTATTCGCAGCCATGGTTCCCGATGCCTTCGACGACGGCCGTGGCACCGCTGTTGCGGACGCAGAACCGTTCGCCGGCCTGGCCGTTGATGTAGACCTCGCCGCCCGTGGCGCCGAAGCAGGCCACGTTGCCGATGATGATGTTTTCCGACGGCGTAAAGTCCGCTTCCCGCGGCGGGAACACGGCGATCCGGCCGCCCGACAGGCCTTTGCCCAGGTAATCGTTGGCGTCGCCTTCCAGCAGCAGCGTCAGCCCTTTCGGGATGAAGGCGCCGAAGCTCTGGCCCGCGCTGCCCACGAAGGAAAGGCGGATCGTGTCTTCGGGCAGGCCCTCGTCGCCGTAGCGCCGGAAGATTTCGCTGCCCAGCAGCGTGCCTGTCACGCGGTTCGTGTTATCGATGCGCAGGCGCGCGCGGATCTGTTTCTTTTCCTCCAGGGCGGGCTTGCACATGCGCACCAGCTTGCTCTGGTCCAGGGTCTGCTCGATTTCGTGGTCCTGGGGCGCCACAAAGTGATGGCTCTGCGTGTTGTCCGTATACGGCCGGAAGAGCAGCTTGTCGAGGCTGACCGTGGCGGCCTTCCAGTTCGTGATGTTCTCCTTCTGTTTGAGGCGGTCATAGCGTCCCACCATCTCTTCCACCGTGTGGAAGCCGAGGCGCGCCATAATTTCGCGCAGATCTTGGGCGACGAAACGCAGGTAGTTGATTACGTACTCCGGTTTGCCGGCGAAGCGCTTGCGCAGAGTTTCGTCCTGCGTGCAGATGCCGAAGGGGCACGTGTTGAGGTTGCAAACGCGGAGCATGTGGCAGCCCAGGGCGATGAGCGGCCCCGTGCAGAAGTCGAAGAGTTCCGCGCCGAAGAGGGCGGCGATGGCCACGTCGCGGCCCGTGAGCAGTTTGCCGTCCACGGCCAGTTTCACGCGGTCGCGCAGGCGGTTCAGCAGGAGCGTCTGCTGCACTTCGGAAAGGCCCAGTTCCCAGGGCAGGCCGGCATGGCGCATGCTGGAGCGCGGCGAAGCGCCCGTGCCGCCGTCGAAGCCGCAGACCGTGACGCCGTCGGCCTTGGTCTTGACGACGCCGGCGGCGATGGTGCCGATGCCGGAGCCGGCGGTCAGCTTGACGTTGATTTCGGCGTCCTTGTTGACATTCTTCAGGTCGTAAATCAGTTCGGCCAGGTCCTCAATGGAATAGATGTCATGGTGCGGCGGCGGGGAAATGAGGGCGACGCCCGGCGTGGAATGGCGCGTCCGGCCGATGGCCGGGAACACCTTTTTGCCCGGCAGGTTGCCGCCCTGGCCCGGCTTGGCGCCCTGGGCGCACTTGATCTGCAGTTCGTCGGCGTGGACCAGGTAGTTGCCCGTCACGCCGAAGCGGGCCGTCGAGACCTGCTTGATGGCGTCGTTCGGGTTGTCCCCGTTGGGCCGTACGGTGAAGCGTTCCGGATCTTCGCCGCCTTCGCCGGTATTGCTGCGCCCGCCAAGGCGGTTCATGGCGATGGCGATGCATTCGTGGGCTTCCTTACTCAGGGCGCCGTAACTCATGGCACCCGTGCGGAAGCGCTTTACGATGGAGTCGACGGGCTCCACTTCCTCAATGGGGATGCTGCAGCCGTCGGGATAGTCGAATTCCAGCAGGTCGCGCAGGCGGAAGATGGCATCGTTGTTCACCTTGTCCGCAAATTTTTTGTAGGTGATCGAGTCGCCCGAGCGGCAGGCTTCCTGCAGCATGGCGATGGCTTCCGGATCCAGGATATGCGGCTCCGGCCCGTCCTTCTTGTACATGTAGGTGTCGCCGTCCGCCAGGTCCGAATCGCCGTGGAAGGCGTGCTGGTGCCGCATCTCGTTCTCTTTGGCGATCTCCTTGAGGCCCAGTCCCTCGATGCGCGAAGGTGTATTGACGAAGTACTTGTTGATGACATCTTTGCTGATGCCGACGGCCTCGAAAATCTGGGCGCCGTGGTAGCTGCGCACGGTGGAAATGCCCATCTTCGAGATGACCGTCTGGATGCCGGCCACGGCGGCCTTCAGGTAATTTTCCTGCGCCTCCTGGTAGGACATCTTCGCCAGTTTTCCGTTCACGGCGAGGTCCTTGATGGTTTCCAGGGCCAGGTAGGGGTTGATGGCCGTGATGCCGTAGCCGATGAGGGTGCAGAAATGATGGATTTCGCGCGGTTCGCCCGATTCGAGGATGAGGCCCACGTCGGGGCGGACCGTCTCTTTGACGAGGTAATTGTGCACGGCGGCCGTCGCCAGCAGGGCCGGTACGGCGGCCATGCGGGAATTGACGCCGCGGTCGGACAGGACGACGATGTTCGCGCCGGTCTTGACGGCCCGCAGGGCGTCGATGCAGAGGGATTCGATGGCCGTCTCCATGGATTCGGCGCCGCCGTTGACCGGATAGAGCATGGACAATGTGACCGTGCGCAGTTTCTCGTTCTGCAGGTTCTTGATGACCGCCATTTCGCGGTTCGTCAGCAGGGGCCGGCTGACGGCGAGGGCGTATGTCCCCTTCTCGTCCGGGTCCATGATGTTCGCCACGTTGCCGATCATGACGGACGTGGACGTGACGATGTTCTCGCGCAGGGCGTCCATGGGCGGGTTCGTGACCTGGGCGAAGTTCTGCTGGAAATAGTCATAGAGCATCTGCGGCTTTTCCGAGAGCACCGGCAGGGGGCAGTCCATGCCCATGGCGCCGATGGGTTCCTTGCCCGTGCGGGCCATGGGGATGAGGATCTGCGCCAGGTCTTCCTTCGTGTAGCCGAAGACCTTCTGCTGCTCCCGGATGTCGTAGGAAACGTTGGTTTCGAAGAAGTTCCCGTTGCTGCCGCGCATCAGGTCCGGCAGGTTCACCAGGTGTTCGGCGCACCAGTCGCCGTAGGGGTGGGCAGAGGCCATGATGTGCTTGATTTCTTCGTCGGGCACGATGCGTTTCTGTTCCGTGTCGACGAGGAACAGCTTGCCCGGTTCGAGGCGTCCCTTGTAGAGGATGTCCTTCGGGTTGATGCGGACGGCGCCCACTTCGGACACGAGGACCACGCGGTTGTCCTTCGTCACGTAGTAACGGGCCGGGCGCAGGCCGTTGCGGTCCAGCATGCCGCCGATGCGCGTGCCGTCGCAGAAGCAGATGGCCGCCGGGCCGTCCCAGGCTTCCATCATGAAGTTCTGGTAGCGGTAGTAGTCGCGCTTTTCCTGGCTCATGAGGGGATCCTTTTCCCACGGTTCGGGAATCATGGTCATCATGGCATGGGCCAGGGAATGGCCGGACATGTACAGGTATTCGAGGCAGTTGTCGAACATGGACGAGTCGCTGCCCGTCGCGTCCACGACGGGGAACACCTTGTCCAGTTCCGGGTATTTCAGGGAATGGGCCTTGCTCTCGCGGGCATTCAGCCAGTTCGTGTTGCCGCGGATGGTGTTGATTTCGCCGTTATGGACGATATAGCGGTTCGGATGGGCGCGGGCCCAGCTCGGGAAGGTGTTCGTGCTGAAACGGGAATGGACGAGGGCCATGGCACTCGTGAAATCCAGGTCCGACAGGTCCAGGTAGAAGTGCCGGATCTGGGCGGCCGTCAACATCCCTTTGTATACGATGGTATGGCTCGACAGGCTGGCAATGTAGAAGTCCGTGCCCATTTCCTTGCTGGCCGGCGTAATCTGCTTTTCCGCCAGGCGCCGGATTACGTAGAGCTTGCGCTCGAAGTCCATCTGGTCCTTCAGGTCGGGGCTGCGGCCGATGAAGACCTGGATGATGCGCGGGCGCACGGAGGCCGCCTCTTCGCCGATGCAGCTGTCGTCGACGGGCACTTCGCGCCAGCCCAGGATGGTCTGTCCTTCTTCGCGGACGATGCGCTCGAAGGCCTTGATCTGCTTCTGCCGGAAACTGTCATAGCGGTGGGCAAAAATCATGCCCACGCCGTACTGCCCTTCCGGCGGCAGGTTGAAGCCCAGGACGGCGCACTCGCGGCTCAAAAAAGCATGGGGAATCTGGACCATGATGCCGGCGCCGTCGCCGCTCTTATGGTCCGCGCCTTCGCCGCCGCGGTGTTTCAGGTTTTCCAGTATGTCCAGGGCGTCGTAGACGATGTCGTACGACCGTTCCCCCTTGACGTTGACGACAAAGCCGATGCCGCAGGCATCGTGTTCGAACGAAGGATCGTACAGGCCCTGTGGTGCCGGCAGATCCCGGAATGTGCGTTCCATGTCGCTGCCTCCTCTGTAAAATGAATGAAAGGATACTACGAGTGTACTACGATTCCCCCGCCGCGTCAAACAATTTACACTAAAAGTCTATTATGAATGCACTTTTATATTATTTATTCCGCATTCATTGCAAAGTATACAATATTCTTCGTCTGCACAGGACACAAAAGGGCTCCGTAACTCCGGAGCCCTTATCTGTTTTTGCAGTTTTCTCAATTATACGGCATCTTGGTTTTCGGGACTGCCGCTCCCCTGCCGTCAGCTGTTCAGCAGTTCGTTCATGTACTTGCGCAGCTTCTGCAGTTTCTTCGTAATGGTGGCCGCCCGTGCCGTGTCGCGGATCGTCGTCTGGTCGGCACGCGAACGGAACGACATATATTCGCGGGCCAGCTGGTCCATGACATCGTGCATTTCTTCGACTTCCGGGGAAACGGCCAGTTCCTTTGCTTCCTCCACATGGTATTCGGCGCCGCTGATGATGACGTCGTCGCCGTAGTTCGGCACATACGTCGCCGTGCCCAGCTGCACCTGCAGGTCGTGGGCCAGGGTGAAGGCCGCGTCAAACTCGCCGTGGGTGACGAAGAAGGCCTTCGGTTTCTGGTCCATCTTCTTGTACCAGTCCATGAGCTGGTTCTTGTCGGCGTGGGCCGAGAAGCCCTGCATGGTCACGATTTCCGCTTCCACCTTGATGGTCTCGCCCATGATCTTGACCTTCTTGACACCGTCCACGAGCTGCCGGCCCAGGGTGCCTTCCGCCTGGTACCCGGCGATGACGACGGTGCATTCCGGCCGCCACAGGTTGTGTTTCAGGTGATGCAGGATACGGCCGGCATCGCACATGCCGCTGGCCGAAAGGATGATCTTCGGACCGTCCGTGGAGTTGATCATCATGGATTCCTGCACGGTCGGCGTAAAGCGCACATTCTTCATGGCGAAGAGGCGGTCGCCCTGGAATTCCGTCAGGGCCCGCGTTTCCTCGTCGTATTCCTCTTTGGAGGCCAGGGTGATGCCCGTCACCTTCGTCGCCATGGGACTGTCGATATAGATCGGCACATTGGGGATCTTGCCGGCCTGCTGCAGTTTCTGGAAATAATACAGCAGGACCTGCGTACGGCCGACGGCGAAAGCCGGGATGATGACGTTGCCGCCCCGCTCCACCGTGCGGTTGACGATATCCGCCAGCTCCTGTTCCTTGTCGCCGCCCTCGTGGACGCGGTTGCCATAGGTCGATTCGGTGACGATGAAGTCGGCACCGCTGATTTCTTCCGGATCCTCGAGGATCGGGTAGTTCGGCTGGCCGATATCGCCCGTAAAGACGAGCTTCGTCTTCTTGCCGTCTTCCGTCAGGTTCAGCTCGATGATGGCGCTGCCCAGGATATGGCCCGCCACGAGGAACTTGGCTTCCACGCCGGGCAGTACCTCAAAAGATGTATCGAATTCGTGGACATAGAAATTGCTCAGCGAAGTGTAGGCGTCATCGACCGTGAAGAGGGGCCGCACTTCGGGACGGCCGGCGCGCAGGCCTTTGCGGTTCGCCAGTTCGGCGTCCGATTCCTGGATGTGGGCGCTGTCGGGCAGCAGGATGGTGCACAGCTGCTGCGTGGAACGCGTGCAGTGAATGGGTCCCTTGTAGCCTTCCTTGACCAGTTTCGGAATGAGGCCGCTGTGGTCGATGTGGGCGTGGGTCAGCAGCATCGCGTCAATGGAGTTCGGTGCGAAAGCGAAAGGCCGCTCATTGAGCGCCTTGATGGCCTTCGGCCCCTGGAACATGCCGCAGTCGACGAGCAGCTTCTTCCCGTTTATTTCCAACAGATAACACGACCCCGTCACCGTACGGGCGGCGCCTAAAAACGTCAGCTTCATCGAATTCCCTCCTTGCTGTCCCGAAAGCCGGACTTCCGGGAATAAAACTTTTTAATCGTTTGATTAAATAATTCGGCATAGAAGCGGAAATTCCTGCTTTTTTTAAGTTAAAATAGGTCACTATGTGAACCTGTTCCGGTTTTGTCTATATATTTCATCGTACGAGGTCCTTCATCATCTCGTCAACGTCCTGATACCCCTTGTAGTTTTCCGGATGGCGTTTCATTTCCTTGACTTCGGCAAGCGCGTCCAGCGTATCCTGATTCGGAACTATCCTGGTGACGTGGAACGGGATGCCCTGCTCCCGGACTGCCTGCCGCAGGAAAATATTGACAGCCGTCGTCATATCCATGCCCAGTGCAGAAAACAGTTCCTGAGCTTCCTTTTTCAACGCAGCGTCCACTTTAATGTTCGTACTTACGTTAGCCATTATGCCACCTCCTTTTCAGTTTCATTTTACTGTTAAATATGCCCACTGTCAATAAACAAGGCATATATCAGGCACTCTTCATTACAATTGAACATATAATACCCATGATAAATTTATAGAAACTTTACGGGATGCAGTTTCCGCAATGTCCGCAGGGACCGCCCGTTTTCTCGCCGAAATACTGCAGTAAAAAGTTCCGCAGGCAGCCGTCCCAGCGGCAGTAACGCCACATGGCGTCCAGCAGGCGCAGGCCGTGTTCCGGATGGGACTGGCTGCGGAGCAGCCGGGCGTTGATGGCCCGGTCTTCTTCGCTGTAAAAGAGCAGGCAGCGGGCCTCTTCCCCGTCGCGTCCGGCCCGGCCGGCTTCCTGGTAGTATTCCTCCAGGCTGGCCGGCATGTTGTAATGCAGCACAAAGGATACGTCGCCCCGGTCGATGCCCATGCCGAAGGCCGATGTGGCGGCCACCACGTCGATGTCCCCGGCGGCAAAGCGCCGTCCCGTATCCCGCCGTTCCGCCACGGACAGACCCGCATGGTACCGGGCGGCGGAGAGGCCGCGGCGGCGCAGCAGGTCCGTCACGTGTTCCACAGCGCGGTGGGTGGCACAGTAGATGATACCGCACCGTCCTTCCAGACGTTCCACTTCGTCCAGGAGCGCCCGGTCCCGGTTGCCGGACTGCTGTTTCGCCAAAAACAGGTTCGGCCGGTCGAAGCCGTGTACCTGCACGAGGGGATGCCGCAAGGCCAGGTGGCGGATCATGTCCTGCCGCACGTGCGGCGTCGCTGTCGCCGTGAAGGCCGCATAACGCGGCCGGGCCAGGAGCAGGTCCAGGAAGACCGGAATCTGCAGGTATCCCGGACGGAAATCGTGGCCCCACTGGGAGACGCAGTGCGCCTCGTCGACGACGACGAAGGACGGCGGATTGCGCCGTGCAAACCGCTGAAAATCCTTATTCTGCAGCCGTTCCGGCGATGTATAGAGAAACTTGAACTGCTGCTGTCCGGCGTCGTATAAGGCCTTATGGTACGTATGGCGGCCCATGAGGGAGTCGACGTGCACCGCCGCGATACCCCGGGCCCGCAGGTTCGCCACCTGGTCCTGCATGAGCGAAATGAGGGGCGAAATGACCAGGGCGTAACCCGGCAGCAGCAGGGCCGGCACCTGGAAGCAGATGGACTTGCCGCCGCCTGTCGGCAAAATGGCCAGAACTTCCCGCCCCGCCAGGATGGCGCGGATGATCTCCTCCTGGCCGGGCCGGAAAGACCCGTACCCGAACCAGCGCTGCAGGATGCCGGCAGGGGTCTGCTGTTGTTTTTCCGTTACATTGTCCAACCGAAGTCTCCTTTCCGTAAACAGAAAAAGGGGGAGAAAGCCGGTGCTTTCTCCCCCAATATCTTTTTTTAGTATGTTTCTTCAATCATCTGGCAGCCCGTTCGGCACGCAGCGCCGCCACGGTCTGCTGCACCGTTTCCCCTTTGGGATTCGGTTTCAGGTTCTTCTCCTTGAACGGGCACAGGTTCAGGCAGGGACATTCCGTGCAGAGCGGATTGCGGGCCTTGCAGGTGATGCGGCCGTGCCAGATGAACCAGTGGTGGGCGTCGGCCCACTTGGCCTTCGGAATCAGTTTCTGCAGGTCCAGTTCCGTCGCTTCGGGCGTCGCGGCCTTCGAAAGGCCCAGCCGGTGCGACGTGCGGAACACGTGGGTATCCACGGCGATGGCCGGCACCTTGTAGATGACGCTGGCAATGACGTCGGCTGTTTTGCGGCCCACGCCGGGCAGCTTCATCATGGTGGGAATGTCCTTCGGAATCACGCCGCCGAATTCGTCCTGCAGCATGCGGCACATGCCGAGGAGGTTCTTCGCCTTGGCCTTGTAGAGGCCGCAGTCGCGGATTTCCTGTTCCAGTTCTTCCTGTGTCAGGGCGCCCATCTTCTCCGGCGTGTTGAGGCGCGGGAAGATGCGCGATGTAATGACGTTGACCCGTTCGTCCGTGCACTGGGCGGACAGGATGACGGCCACGAGCAGTTCAAAGGGCGAATGGTAGTGCAGCGCCGTGCCGATGCCGTCGTATTGTTGTTCCAGGGCCGCGATAACGGCCTGTTTCTGTGCTTTGTTCATACGCATCGCCTCAGTTCGTCAGGCTGCGTACCGGCGCCGGAATACGGCCGCCGCGGGCGATGAACGTGTCCGGTTTGAATTTGCTGACCGCCATGATGGGCGCATAACCCAGCAGGCCGCCGAATTCGACGCGGTCGCCGACGCCCTTGCCCGGTACGGGGATGACGCGCACCGCCGTCGTCTTGTTGTTGATCATGCCGATGGCCGCTTCGTCCGCAATGATGGCGGAAATGGTCTGGGCCGTCGTGTCGCCGGGAATGGCGATCATGTCGAGGCCGACGGAGCAGACGCAGGTCATGGCTTCCAGTTTTTCAATGGACAGGCTGCCCTTCTCGACAGCCGCAATCATGCCCGCATCCTCGCTGACGGGGATGAAGGCGCCGGACAGGCCGCCGACATAGCTGCTGGCCATGAGGCCGCCCTTCTTGACGGCGTCGTTCAGCATGGCGAGGGTCGCCGTCGTACCGGGGCCGCCGCAGCTTTCCAGGCCGATTTCTTCCAGGATATGGGCTACGGAGTCGCCTACGGCCGGCGTCGGTGCCAGGGACAGATCGATGATGCCGAACTGCGTGTTCAGGCGTTTGGCCGCTTCCTGGGCGACGAGCTGGCCCACGCGGGTAATCTTGAAGGCCGTCCGTTTGATGGTCTCCGCCACGGCGCCGATGTCCTGGCCGCGCACGGCTTCCAGGGCGTGTTTGACGACGCCCGGGCCGGAAACGCCGACGCTGATCATGCTTTCCGGTTCAGTGACGCCCAGAAAAGCGCCGGCCATGAACGGATTGTCATTGACGGCATTGCAGAACACGACGAGCTTGGCGCAGCCGATGGCGTCCGCGTCCTTCGTCCGTTCCGCCGTATCCTTCACGATGCGGCCCATTTCGGCCACAGCGTCCATATTGATGCCCGCCTTGGTGGACCCCACGTTGACGGAGGAGCAGACCAGTTCCGTGCTGGCCAGGGCCTCCGGAATGGAAGCAATCAGGTTGCGGTCGCCCTTCGTGTACCCTTTGTCCACGAGGGCGCTGAACCCGCCGATGAAGTTGACCCCCACCTCGTGGGCCGCTTTGTCGAGGGCCACGGCGAGGGGCGTGTAGTTGGTTTCCCGGCAGCTTTCGCCGACGATGGCGATGGGCGTGACGGAAATGCGTTTATTGATGATGGGCACACCCAGTTCGGACTCGATGTCACAGCCCGTCTGGACGAGCTTTTCCGCCTTGTGGGTGATCTTGTCGTAAATCTTGCGGGCGCACGTCTTCATATCGGGGTCGGCGCAGTCCCGCAGGCTGATACCCATGGTGATGGTACGGACATCCAGGTTCTCCTGGGTGATCATATGGGTTGTTTCAATGATGTCGTTCGAAGAAATGATAGGCATAGGGCACCTCCCGGCTCAGATCTGATGCATGGCCGTGAAGATATCTTCACTCTGGACGCGGATTTCGACGCCGATCTCTTTGGCCAGCTTGTCCAGGCGTTCCCGCAGGCTGCCGATCTCCGTGGCCGCCCCCGCCATATCGGCGATGAGGATCATGTTGAAGAACCCGTCGACGATGCTCTGGCTGATGTTCAGCACGTTCACCTTGTTTTCCGCCAAAATGCCGGTCACTTTGTAAATGATGCCGACTTTATCCTTCCCGACGACTGTAACAACGATGCGCATAGGTATACCCCTCTCTCATACAGTTTGCGGACAGCGCCGGCGGCATGCGGGTGCACCCTTCCGGAACGGCTGTCCCGTATATTTTACCATACTTTGCTCGTTTGCGGTACTTTTTAGGTCCTGCCCGTGCGGTTTACTTGTCGTTGCGCAGCTGCAGCGCCTCGGCCACGTGCGTCACCTGCACGATGTCACTGCCCGCCAGGTCGGCAATGGTCCGGGCGACTTTGAGGATACGGTCGTAACTGCGGGCGCTCAGGCCCAGCATGTCATAGGCATGGTGCAGGAGGGCGTCGCCGTCCCGTTCCAGACGGCACCAGCGCGCCACCTGACGGTGGTTCATTTCGGCATTGCAGCGTGTCCCCGTCCCCTTGAACCGGTCCTGCTGGCGCGACCGGGCGGCGCAGACCCGCTTCCGGATGACCGCCGAAGATTCCTCGTTCGTGACGCCCTTTATATCCCCGTAGGCCACGCGGCCCACGTAGATCTGCATATCGATGCGGTCCAGGAGCGGTCCGGACAGTTTGCGCCGGTAGCGGTCGATTTCAGCGGGTTTGCACGTGCAGGCCCGTTCCGGGTCGCCCAGGTAGCCGCAGGGACAGGGATTCTGGGCGCAAACCAGGAGGAACGAGGCGGGAAAGTCGACGGAGGCGCGCAGGCGGCTCAGGCGGACGTGCCGGTCTTCCAGGGGCTGGCGCAGCACTTCCAGGGCCGCGCAGGAAAACTCCGGCAGTTCATCCAGAAAGAGCACGCCGTTGTGGCTCAGGGTGACTTCGCCCGGCACCGGGATGGCACCGCCGCCGATGAGCGTGCGCACCGTCACCGTGTGATGGGGACTGCGGAAGGGACGCGTGCGGCGCAGGCAGGCCGTGCCTTCGCGCAGCAGCCCGGCAATGCTGTAGATCTTCGTCACTTCGAGGGCCTCGTCCCGCGTCATGGGCGGCAGGATGGACGGAAGGCGCTGGGCGAGCATGGTCTTGCCGCTTCCCGGCACGCCCGTCAGCAGGATGTTGTGCCCGCCCGCGGCGGCGATTTCCAGGCCCCGCTTGGCCAGGTCCTGGCCGCGGACGTCCGCGAAATCCGGACCGGGGACATCGTCCCCGCCGGAGTCGGACGGCGTGACCGCAAGGGGCCGCAGGGGGCGGCCTTTGTGGAGCAGGTGGGCGGTCAGTTCCCCCAGCGTGGCCGGCGCGTAGATCCGCAGGCCTTCCACGAGGGCGCCTTCGGCGGCGTTCTGCGGCGGCAGGTACAGCTCCTCCACGCCGCAGCGGCGTGCCTCGAGCACCATGGGCAGCACGCCGCTCACGCCCCGGATGCCTCCCTCCAGGGAAAGTTCGCCGATGAACAGCTTGCCGTCCACTTTGCCTTGAGGCAGGTATCCCGACGCCACCAGGATGCCGATGGCGATAGGCAGGTCCAGGCCCGAGCCGTCCTTGCGCAGATTGGCCGGCGCCAGATTGACCGTGATGCGGTTCCGGGGGAAGCGGTACCCGGAATTGCGCAGGGCCGTGCGCACGCGCTCCCGCGCTTCCTTGACCGCCATATCCGCCAGCCCGACGATTTCGAAACTGGGCAGGCCCGGCGCCAGGTCCACCTCCACCGTGATGCGGACGCCGTTGAGGCCGCTAAAGGCCGCGCCCGTTGCTTTTGCATACATGACATGTCCTCCTTTTCCGTGATTGCCTGGCCGGACGGTGCGTGCCGCCGTCCGTCAGAAAAAACAGTCCTTCAGCCACCGCAGGCGGGCCCGGCCGTCCAGGACGCACACTTCGATGACATCGAAGCACAAATTCCCGAATACGGGATGTTCCTGCTCCTGGAGCCATTTGAGCGCCGTGCGGCGGATCTTCGCCTGCTTGCCGAACGTGACGGACGCACCCGGCGTGCCGTAGCGCTCGCTGCTGCGCGTCTTCACTTCAATAAACCGGATGGTGCCCGCCGCTTCGCAGACGCGGAACGGGTCTTCCGCCGCGATGATGTCGATTTCCCCTTCGCGCCAGCGGTAGTTGCGCGCCAGAATGCGCAGCCCGCGCCGCTCGAGGAAAGAGGCCGCCGCCGTCTCGCCCCGCAGGCCGAGCCGCTGCCCGGGCGTACGCTGCGTCCGGCCGCGCTGCGCCTGTCTGTCCCTTTTCAAACCGTGTTGCCTGTCTGTCTGCCGTTCCGTCATAGTTCTCCTGTTCCGGGCGCGCCGTTGCGGGGTCGCGCGCCCAACTAACCCTTTCGTAAATTTACAAACTGTCCCTTTTCCCCCTGCCGCGATAGTGCTAAAATGTCCTTTAGAAACTGTAAAAATTCATCAAATTCATCGGTACAGTTTAAGAATGCCGGCACGGGACGCTGGTCCCGGACAGCCGGTTCGATGCAAGGAGGAATGCAACATGACTTATCATACAAAACGGGTGCTCGCCATCCACGACCTGTGTTCGTTCGGCCGCTGCTCCTTAACGGCGGCGGTTCCCGTCCTCTCCGCCATGGGCTTCCAGTGCTGCCCCTTCCCAACGGCGCTCTTCAGCAACAACCTGACCTACGGCGATTTCACGAGCGTCGACTGCACGGCCACCATGGAACAGTTCATGGACAAATGGCAGCAGCTGAAACTGCCCTTTGACGCCATCTACAGCGGCTTTTTGGCCAATGCCGGCCAGATTGCCGTCGTCCGCGACGCCATCCGCCGCTTTGCCGGGAAAGACGGCCTGATCGTCGTCGATCCGGCCATGGCCGACGACGGGAAGCTTTACCCCGTGTTCGGCCCGGACATCGTGCCGGAAATGCGGAAACTCATCGCCGACGCCACAGTCATCACGCCGAACTACACTGAAGCGTGCATGCTGACGGATACGCCGTACGCGGCCGAAGCCAGCGCCGATGTACTGCACGGCCTGTGCCGCAAACTGGCAGACCGGGGGCCGCGGCAGATCGTCATCACGAGCGTGCCGTCGGCACCGGACAAGATCACCGTGGCCAGCTACGACGCCGGGAAAGACGCCTATGACGAACTCGTCGTGGACCGCATCCCCTTCTCCACCTGCGGCACGGGCGATCTGTTCACGAGCGTACTGACGGGGTCCCTGCTGCGCGGTCACAGCGCGGCCGAAGGCGTGGCCCAGGCGGCCGGTTTCCTGACGAAGGCCATCTCCTTCACGTACAAAGCCGGTTCCGACTACCGCGAAGGCGTGCAGTTCGAACCCTGCCTGGCAGCCCTGGTGCAGGACTGAGCAGCGGACAATCCAAAAGCATACAAAAAAGGCGCGGTACCCCCTGGGTCCGCGTCTTTTACTGTTTCCGCACGTTTTTCTCTCTATCGGGAAACGCCGTATTTTATTGTCTGCTGTATTCCGGAAAGCGCCTCAGGCGTCCGGCTGCTCCAAGTCCGCCAGGACACGCCGCAGGCCCTGGTCTTCCACGCCCTCCACGGGCGTGAACAGGTAGTTGTCCCGTGCCGCCACGGGCGGCAGGTTCATGCTGCGGATCGGTTCGTAGCTGCGGCGGTGGATCTTCGTCGCGCCGAGCCGCCGGATGGCGTCCATATGGAGCTGGCTGCCGTAGCCCTTGTTCTGGGCCAGACCGTAGCCGGGATAGATGGTATCGAGTTCGACCATCATGCGGTCACGGGTGACTTTCGCCACGACGGAAGCCGCCGCGATGGAGGCGCTCAGGGCATCGCCGTGGATGATGGGCACCGTTTTGATGCCCGGCACATGGGGATGCATGGCGTCCACGAGGGCCACCTGGGGCCGCGAGGCCGGCAGTCCTGCCGGTGCTTTGCCGGCCGATACGCGCAGGCAGTCGAGGATCTGCTCCATGCCTTCCTGCGTGGCGTGATAGATGTTTTCCTTATCGATATTGGAAATGCTCACGACGTTGACGACCACGGCGAGGGCCTTTTCCAAAATGACCGGGTAGAGGGCTTCCCGCTTGGCCGCGGACAGCTTCTTGCTGTCGTTCAGGCCGGCGATGAAGGCCGCGTCCCCGTCGGGCGGCAAAATGACGCCTGCAATGACCAGGGGGCCTGCCAGGGGTCCGCGCCCGGCCTCGTCCAGGCCGGCCACGTACCGGATGCCGGGCTGTTCCAGGTACTGCCGCTCGAAGGTGAGCATGGCGGCGTACCGTTCCCGTTCCTTCCGTTCCTTTTCCTGCCGCTTGTCATAGGAGGCAAGCAGCTTCTGTACGCCGGCGCGTTCGTCCTGCCGCAGCAGGGCCACATCTTCCGCCGTCGGCGTGCCGGCCAGCAGGGCCTTGATTTCCCCGATTTTCACGGTTCCGCTCCTTCCCGGCGTCGCGGGGACGCCGCAACCCGCCGTGCCCGCGGCACGGGTCAGGGTTCGTCCAAGGTGAAACGGCCCATTCTGGCCGTCTTGAAATCGTACAGCACATGCTGGACGACCTTGTTTTCGTCCAGGACACCGCCGGCCTTGATGGCGCCGCGCACCTTGCCGATTTTGGCGATGAGCGCCGCAGCCGTGTCGCCCGGCGTCACTTCGATGCCGTAAAAGGCGGCGAGTTGGTCCGGATATTTGCGCTGCAGTTCCTGCAGCAGCAGTTCCGCCGCCTGGTGGCGGTCAAAGACCTCTTCCTTGACGGCGCCCGTCAGGGCCAGGTGCAGCCCGATGCCGGGATTTTCGAATTTAGGCCACAACACGCCCGGCGTATCGAGCAGTTCGATGCCTTTGGCGATGGTGACCCACTGTTTCTGTTTCGTCACGCCCGGCCGGTCCGAGGCAATCGCCTTGACCCGCCCGACGAGGCGGTTGATCAGGGTCGACTTGCCCACGTTGGGCACGCCGACGATCATCATGCGGATGGGGTGGTTGCGCACCCCCTTCTTCAGCCATTTTTCCGTAATGGGCCGGGCTGCTTCGCGGACCAGGGCGAGCATCTGCTTCACGCCCTTGCCTTTGCTGCAGTCCACGACGCAAACGGGGACATCGTCCCGTTTCAGGCGGGCCAGCCAGGCGTCCGTCTTCACGGGATCGGCCATGTCGGCCTTGTTGAGGGCGATGACCCGGGGCTTGCTGCCTGCGATGTCCCGCAGCATGGGGTTGACGCTCGAAGCGGGGATGCGGGCATCGAGCAGTTCCACCACGACGTCCACCAGTTTGACCTGGCTTTCCATCATGCGTTTGGCCTTGGTCATGTGGCCCGGGAACCACTGGATCTTGAAATCTTTCAGTTCCATGACGCCCTCTCCTTTCTCACGACATGGTACCCCTTACGGCTGCCGTCAGGGCAGCATGCGGGCACGGTTCAGCGGCCAGAAGGCGAGGGCGGCCTTGCCTTTGACCAGTTTCAGCGATACGAAATCCACGTCGGCGAACCGGCTGTCTTCGGAATTGTTGCGGTTATCGCCCAAGACGAAGATATGGCCCTTCGGCACGACGGATTTGCGGTAATTGGAATGGTTGACGCCCTTCGGGTCTTCCTTCCAGGTATAGGGTTCTTCAATCTGCTTGCCGTTCACCAGCACTTTGCCGTCGCGCATTTCCACGGTGTCGCCGCCGACGGCGATGACACGCTTGATGAAGTCACGCCGCTCGTCCTTCGGATAGCGGAAGACGATGATCTCGTTGCGCGCGGGGTCGCGGAAAAAGTAAACCAGCTTGTTGACAATGAGGCGCTCGTGGTTGATCAGCGTCGGATACATGGATGTCCCTTCCACCATGTAGGGTTCGAAAATGAAGGTACGGATGACGAAGGCCAGGGCCACGGCGATGATGATGGACACAAGCCAGTCGTTCAGCGTATCCTGGAAGGATCCTCCCGTTTTGTTGCTCATTGCTTAGATTCCTCTCTTCTCAACAGACGGATAAAAAGCCAAAAACTAAAAAAGAGGACTGCCATGGCAGCCCCCTTGGTTTGCGGATCAGCGGCGTTCGCGGATACGAGCAGCCTTGCCGGTCAGATTGCGCAGGTAGTACAGTTTTGCTCTGCGTACCACGCCTTTGCGTGCAACTTCAATTTTCTCCAGACGCGGGCTGTGAACCGGGAACGTACGTTCCACGCCTACACCGTAGGAAATACGGCGTACGGTGAACATTTCACGGATGCCGGAGCCGCTGCGGGAGATGACGACGCCTTCAAACAGCTGAACGCGTTCACGCGTACCTTCGACAACCTTTACGTAAACTTTTACGGTGTCGCCGGCACGGAATTCGGGGATATCGGAACGTAACTGTTCCTTGTCCAGGGTTTCGATGATGTTCATTTTTTCCTCCTCAATTTCATAGACGTTCATGTGATGAAGCCTGATGGCTTCGAAAAAATCAACGCTATCGCCCATGCGATATTCCAACTATCACAGCGGACCGTCCGTATTACGCTTAAATATTGTACCACAACGGGTCATGGCATGCAAGCAGAAATCTGCTTATTTTGTAATTTTTTAAACGGTTTGGCAGGATTTTACAAATCCTGCTCCGTTTCTTCCTGTATTTCCCGAAGCAGCCTGGCATCTTCCCGGGAAAGTTCCCGCGGGAGCAGGTCCGGCCGTTTCAGGTACGTAGCCCGCAGGGATTCCTTGCGGCGCCATTGGGCAATCAGTTTGTGGTTGCCGTTGCGCAGCACTTCGGGCACTTCGAGGCCCTCGAACACGACGGGCCGCGTGTACTGGGGATATTCCAGCAGGCCCGTGGCGAAGGAATCCTCTTCGGCGCTGGCGAGCTTGCCCAGCACACCGGGAATGAAGCGGGACACGGCGTCCATGATGATGAGGGCCGGCAGTTCGCCGCCTGTCAGCACGTAGTCGCCGATGCTCACTTTGGCGTCCACCCAGTGGTAGATGCGCTCGTCAAAGCCCTCGTAATGGCCGCAGACCAGGATCAGGTCCTGCCCAGAGCGGGCCCACTGCTCGGCCAGGGGCTGGCTGAAGGTCTCGCCGCCGGGGCTCATGGCGATGACCGGCGCGTCCGGCAGCTTCTGTTTCGCCAGCCGGATGGCCTCCACCATGGGGCCGGGCTTGAGGACCATGCCGACACCGCCCCCGAACGGCGTGTCATCGACGGAACGGTGTTTGTCCGTCGAAAAATCGCGGGGGTTGATGCACTCCATTTCAAGCAGGCCCGCGTCCAGGCCGCGCTTGATCATGCTGTGCCGTCCGGCCGCCTCAATCTGCTCCGGAAACAGCGTGATAAAGATAAATTTCATCGTATTTCGTCCTTATCCCATTCGGGCAGGCGCACCACCATCTTCCGCGCCGCCACATCGATGTGTACGATGTTCTCGGGCACGGCGGCCAGCAAAATCTCCTGGCCCTGGGGCGGCTTGATGACATAGACATCGGCACTGCCGGTCTTGAGGACGTCGTGGAACGTGCCGACGGAACTGCCGTCCTCGCGGACGACATCCATCCCCAGCAGGTCGCCGACATAGTACTCCCCTTCCGGCAGTTCGGGCATATCGGCCCGGCGGACGGATACCCGCTGGCCCCGCAGGGCCTCCGCGTCCTCCACGGTCCGCACTTCCCGCGTCGTGACCAGGATCAGGTTCTTGTGCGGCCGGGCCCGCAGGACGGTCAGTTTGCGGCCGTCCGGCAGGAGCAGGTAGGCCATCTTACCGAAAATCGCCGTGTTGTAAGTAAGTGGCATAATGCGCAAGTCGCCCCGCACACCGTGCGGAGCGACTATTTGTCCAATCGTGACGTTATCCATTGGTTTTTCCTGTGTTGTTTTCACGCCGGATCATTCGCGGAAGGCAATGATTTTGCCGTCTTCCGTCAGGATTTCCGCACCCATGAGGGCTTCCAGATTGTCACCGACTTTGACTTCCACGGTGCGTTCCAGCTGGCCGTGGCCGATTTCGGCGCCGATCTGCAGTTCCTGGGCGCGCTTCAGCTGTGCTTCGGCTTCGTCCTTGGCATCGGTGCGTTTCTTCCGTTCCACTTCGATCTGCTCACGCAGGCGGGGAGCGGCGGACAGGTCGTTAGCGGCCTGGTTCATGATCTGTTTGGCTTGGAAGTCGAACTGGTCCAGGTCAAGCTGCATCTGCTTTATCGTATTTTGGAGATCTCCAATAATTTTCAGCTTCAAATCTTCGGTCACCTTCGCCTTGATGGCGACGGGAACGCGTACGAACATAGAATCTGCCATGTGTGTGTACCACCTTTTATACGTTTTTGCGTATGTCCCGGTATTAAACGATCTCTACGATGACTTTCACATTCTCACGGGTAGCTACGGCTTTCATAACGGAACGGATAGCTTTTGCAATGCGGCCCTGTTTGCCAATGACCTTGCCCATATCCTCAGGAGCCACGTGGAGGCGAAGGACGGTGGTTGTGCCGTTCACTTCTTCCTCCACAGCTACTGCAGACGGATTGCTGACCAGAGACTTGGCAATGATTTCTACCAATTCTTTCATGCAATTCACGCCCCTTTGATTACTTTGCGTTCTTGGCGTCAGCAAACTTCTTCATGATGCCCTGTTTGCTGAACAGGTTCTTAACGGTGTCGGTCGGCTGTGCGCCGTTGTTCATCCAGCTCAGAGCCTTTTCTTCGTCGATCTTTACGGCCGCCGGGCTGACGGTGGAATCGTAAGTACCGATGGTTTCGATGAACTTGCCGTCACGCGGGGAGCGGGAATCGGCAACGACGATGCGGTAGAAGGGAACCTTCTTGGCACCCATGCGTTTCAGACGGATCTTAACTGCCATTTCAATTTCACCTCCTTGCAAAGATGTCCATTTAAAAGGAATTTGCTATAGTAAGCTCAGTGATGCATGAAAGGAAGCATTTTGCCGCCTTTGGAGGCGAATTTCGCCATGCCCTGCATCTTTTTCATGAGCTTTTTGCTGTCGTCAAAATTCTTCAGCAGACGGTTGACGTCCTGCACGCGCATGCCGCAGCCGGCGGCGATGCGTTTGCGGCGGCTGCCGTTGATGATTTCCGGCTTCTGCCGTTCCTTCGGCGTCATGGAGCGGATGATTGCTTCCACGCGGTCGAATTCCTTTTCGTCCACGTTGGCTTCCTTCAGCTTCTGGCTGATGCCGCCCATGCCGGGAATCATGCCCAGGATCGTGTCCAACGGTCCCAGCTTCTTGATCTGTTGCATCTGTTCCAGGAACTGTTCCAGCGTGAACTCGTCCTTCTTGAGCTTCTTCTCCATTTCGAGGGCCTTGGCCAGGTCCGTCGTGTCCTTGATCTTGTCAATCAGGGAGAGGATGTCGCCCATGCCCAGGATACGGGAAGCCATGCGGTCCGGATAGAACGGTTCCAGGGCGTCCAGTTTTTCGCCCATGCCGACGAACTTGACCGGGCAGCCCGTCACTTCCCTGACGGAGAGCACGGCACCGCCGCGGGCGTCGCCGTCGAGCTTGGTGACGATGAGGCCCGTCAGGCCCAGGTCCTTGTTGAACGTGTCGGCCACCGTGACGGCGTCCTGGCCGGTCATGGCGTCGATGGTCAGCAGGATTTCATGGGGCTGGACGGCTGCCTTGATGTTCTGCAGCTCTTCCATCAGCTTTTCATCAATATGGAGACGGCCGGCGGTATCGATGATGATCGTATCACAGGCCATGTGTTCTGCATAGTCCAGGGAGTGCCTGGCGATGTCCACAGGAGAAACGTCCGTGCCTTCGGAGAAGACCGGCGCGCCTACCTGCCCGCCCAGCACCTGCAGCTGGGTGATGGCGGCGGGACGGTACACGTCGGCCGCGACCAGCAGCGGTTTCTTGTGTTTCTTTTTCAGGTTCAGGGCCAGTTTGCCGACAGACGTCGTTTTGCCGGCGCCCTGCAGACCGACCAGCATGATGATCGTCGGCGGTTTCGGGGCGACGGTCAGTTTGGCCTGCTTGCCGCCCAGAAGGGCCGTCAGCTCTTCGTCCACGATCTTGATGATCTGCTGGGCCGGGCTCAGATTCTGGTCCACCGCGGCGCCCAGGGCCCGTTCCTTGATGCGGGCCACGAACTCCTTGACGACCTTGAAGTTGACGTCGGCCTCGAGCAAGGCCATGCGGACTTCGCGCAGCGGGGCTTTCAGGTCATCTTCGGTGATTTCCTTCGTGCCGCGGAACATTTTAATGGCGTTCTGCAGTCGTTCGGATAAACTTTCAAAAGCCATGGTCTACCTGCTTTCCTTGTATCAGTGTCACCGGAACGTTCCGGTTTCAAGCGTTTCCGTCGAGTTGTACCAGGATTTCCCGGACTCTGCCGAGCCGTCCGAAATCCCGTTTCGTTTCCGCCGAGCGCAGGATTTCCGAAGCTTCCCGGGTCAGGCGCCGCGTCTCTTCGTGACGCCGCAGGAACCCGAGGATGGACTCGTAATGTTCCAGGGTCTGTTCCACGCGTTTCAAGAGGTCGTGGATAGCCTGGCGGGAAACCTGCATTTCATCGGCGATTTCCGCCAGGGAATAATCTTCGCAGAAATACAGCTCCAGGCATTGCTGCTGCTTTTTCGTCAGCAGCGCCCCGTACACTTCGTAGAGGCTGCCGAAGCGGATCCTGTCATTGAAATCATTCGCTGTCATAATTGCTCTTTCTCTTCCACACACCTTGCAACAAGCTCAACATGGGCATTATACAGGACAAAAAAGGAACTGTCAAGTATTTTTGCTTGACAGTTCCTTAAAATTTCCTTAATTCCTTACTCCACAACATCCCGCCGGATGGCTTCGACCATGTCGGAGATGCAGTCCGCCAGTTTGATGCCCGCCGTGCCCGTAATATAGGCCCGGCAGCGGTTCATGGGGATGAGGATGATCTTCGCGTTGCTCGACGTGATGGCCGCCGCCATGGCCGGGCTGATTTCGCCGTGCATGGCATTCGCCATGACGATGCCTGCCGGTCCGACGATCACATCGGCCCGGGCGGCATTGAAAACGACGGCGTTTTCCCCGGTGGCCCCGAAGGCAGGGCCGGCCTTCATCATCTGATAGGTCGCCGTGGAATTGGTGCCCACGACGCCTACTTCTGCCTCCGGAAACGCCTCGACGAGGCGTTCCGTCAGGGTACGGCCGATGCCGCCTCCCTGTCCGTCCACCACTAATAAGAACACGGTCTTTCTCCTCTCTATTGAGACAATCCATCGTACTGACTGGTTTTCATTACGCGCCCATTATATCACGGAAGCCGCTGCCCCCGCAACCGGGCGGGCTGCCGCCTCACAGGGTCAGCCGGGCGGCCATGCGGATGAGGGACCGGGTCCGGGGCGCTGCGGGATGGCGCAGGATTTCCTCCGTCTTACCTGCTTCCACGATGCGTCCCGCGTCCATGACGAGCAGCCGGTCGCACAGCTGCTCCAGAAAGGCGATGTCGTGGCTGATGAGGAGCAGGGCCGTCCCCTGCCGGCGCACCTGCTGCAGGACCCGGGTCAGCTGTTCCTGGGACAAGGTGTCGAGGGCGCTGGAAACCTCGTCGCACACGATGAGTTCCGGACGCAGGGCCAGGGCCCGGGCAATGCCGGCCCGCTGTCCTTCGCCGCCCGACAGTTCCGCCGGGTGCTTGTGCAGATGCCCTTCCGTCAGGCCGACAGCCGCAAAAGCCGCGGCCGCCCGTTCCGCCGCTTCCGCCGGCGCCACGCCATAGTTCTCCAGAGCCTTCGTCACGCTCCGTCCGACCGTATACAGCGGATGGAAGGACGACAGGGCGTCCTGGAAGACCATCTGCACCTTGCCGTAATAGGCTTTGCAGGCAGCTTCGCTCCGCCAGTCCACCGGCTTGTCCCGGAAGAGGACCGTTCCCGAGGTGGGCATCACCATGCCCATGATCATCCTGGCCAGGGTGCTCTTGCCGCAGCCGCTCAGGCCCAGGACCCCAACGGATTCCCCGCTTTCCAGGGAGAAGGAAATGTCCTTGTCCGCCGTAAAGGCGCCGTCCCTGCCGGTATACACCTTGGTCAGATTCTGTACCGCAAGCAGCGTCATGGCAGTTCCCTCCCTTCCCCCGTCCCTTCCAGGGCGGACAGGCGCGGCACGGCCGCCAGCAGGCGCCGCGTGTACTCCGTCCGCGGATGGGCCAGGACTTCCTTCACTTCGCCCTGTTCCACGGTCCGCCCGTCCTTGAGGACGAGCAGGCAGTCACAGGTTTTAGCCAGAAAACCCAGGTTATGGGAGATCAGCACAATCGAAGCGTCACACCGTGCCCGGAAGGCCGCGAGGGCGTCTAGCACGCGGTTCTGGGCCGCCACGTCGAGGCCCGACGTGGGTTCGTCCATAAGCAGCAGTTCCGGCTGCTGCAACAGGGACATGGCCAGGCACACGCGCTGGTTCTGGCCGCCCGAAAGTTCAAAAGGATAGCGGTCCAGAATCCGTTCCGCGTCGTCCATGTTGAGGCTGCGCAGGGCCTCCAGAGCCATTTCCCGCCACTGTGCCTGCCGCCCGCGGCTTTCCGCCATGAACCGGAACTGCGCGCCGATGGTGTGCAGCGGGTACAGGGACTCCGCGGGGTTCTGTGGCACCATGGCGATGGCCGTGCCGCGCAGGGCCCGGTGCTTCTGCCGGTCCTGCAGCAGGTTCACGCCCTGGTAGCGCAACTCTCCCGTGATGCGCACCCCGTCGGGCAGCATGCCGGCCACGGCGTTCAGAAAGGTCGTCTTGCCGCTGCCCGACGCGCCGGCGATGCCGAGCACCGTACGGCGGCGGAACTGGCAGTCCATGTCGAACAGGACCTGCCGGTCCCCGTAAAAATATTGAAGGTTCCGCGCCTCCATAAAGATTTCGCGTTCCATTTCCTACCTGCCTTCCCCGGTTACATCCAGATCCTTCGTCACTTCGTAATAATCGCAGGGGTGCGGCACAAAGCCCCGGATGCCGTTGCGCATGACGAGGTTCATGCGCAGGTGGCTCGCATACAGAAAAGCATGGTCGTCCAGCACCTGCTGCACAATGGCGATGGCGAGCTGTCCCCGCCGTTCCGGATTGAATTCCCCGCTGAACTGCTGTACCAGGGCATCGACCGCGGGGTTCCGGTAGCGTCCGTCGTTATGGGCGGACTGCGCCGTGAAATGATTGGCGATATAATACTGCGGGTCGCCGGTCGGCGCCGTGACGATGGCTTTCGCATAGATGTCCCAGTCGCCTTTCTTCAAAAAGTCACCGGCGTTGTCCGTGGCATTGACATCCAGGCGGATGCCGATCTTCTTCAGGTACCCCTGCATAGCCGTGGCCAAAAGGGGCAGTTCCTGGCGCGACGTATAGGTCAGCCAGCGCAGTTCCAGGTTTTTCCCGTCCTTGTCGACGTACCCGTCGCCGTCCGTGTCCTTGTACCCTGCCTCGGCGAGCAGGGCCCGGGCCTTGTCCGGGTTATAGCCGTCGTCGTGCACCTTGCTGCCGCCGTAAGGCAGGTTGCCCGGAAACGTGCCGATGGCCGCATAGCCGTTGTCGTTCAGCAGGGCGTGGATGAACTGCTGCTTGTTCAGGGCCATGCAGATGGCGGCGCGGACGCGTCCGTCCTGCAGGGCCGGCGTACGGAAGTTCAGCGCCGCCTGGAAGACGCGGCTCGTAGGCACAGAAAGAATCTTGAACTTGTCCTTCGCCCCTTCGAAGAGGACGATGCTGCTGTACGGCATACCCTGGACGGCATCGACTTCGCCGTTCTGCAGGGCCATGGTCAGCATTTCCCCGTCGGTGATGCTTTTCACGATGACCTTGTCGGTCCTGACCGGGCCGCCCCAGTAGCGCGGGTTCCTGCGGAGATGGATTTCCGTCGGTGTCAGGCTCTCCGTAAGGAAGGGTCCCGTGCCGATGACTTTGGTATCGTCCTGCAGGTCCTGCGACACATCGACGATGCAGCCGTACGGGTCGCAGAGCTGGTGAATCAAGGACGCCGTCTTCTGGGACGAGCGCAGTGTGACGACGTTTCCCCGGGCCGTCACGGAAGTCAGTTTCAGGTTGCCTTTCGCCCGTTCGTGCACCTTTACCAGATGACGCAGGCAGGCCGCCACGGCTTCCGCATCGCAGGGCTTGCCGTTGGAAAAGGTCACGCCGTCGCGGATCCGGATGCGGACCGTATACGCATCGGGACGGTCGTACCCCGTTGCCAGCCAGGGAACAGGCTGCATCTTATCGTTGAAGCGGAACAGGGTCTCCCCCACGCCGTAGCGGATGGTGGACCAGCCGTTGTAACTTTTATGGGGATTCATGCCGGCGTTGTACATGGCCACGCCGTAGGCCATGGTCCCGTAGCGGAACACCTTCTCCCCGTTGGCTGCCTGTTTCGTACCGCCGCAGCCGGCCAGTACGATGGCACAGGAAACCAGGCCCGCCAACAGGAAGCACAGGAGGCCGTGAACGCTGTGTCTGCCAGAAAATCCGGTCATGGTCAGTCCCCCTTTCCGAACCGCGTTTCCATGTAATCATGGATGCTGTCGCCCAATAAATTGAAGATGGTGACCGTGATGAACAGGGCCGCGCCCGGAGCGAAAATGACCCACGGCGCCGTCTGCAGCAAACTGCGGCCGGAGCTGATCATGAGGCCCCATTCCGCGGCCGGCGGCTGGACGCCCAGTCCCAGGAAGGACAGGCCCGCCATTTCGAGCAGCATGGTGCCGATATCGGCGGTCATCATGAGGAACGTCGGTGCAATGGCCAGGGGCAGGATCTGCCGGAAGAGGATATCCGCCTTGCTGCAGCCGCTGAACCGGGCCGCGCTGATAAACGGCTTGTTCCGGACAGCGAGGACCTGGCTGCGCACAAGGCGCGCGTATTTCGGCCACGAGATGAGGGCCAGGGCCAGGATGGCGCCGGTCAGGCCGCTGAACTGCGAGCCGCCGATGCCGCCGAACATGGCCGCTGCCACGATGGCGAAGACGAGGACCGGAAACGCCAGGAACACGTCGGTGATGCGCATGAGGACCGTATCCACCCAGCCGCCGCAAAATCCGGCCACAAGGCCAGTTACCGTGCCCAGCACGAAGGTCAGGGCCACGACGGCCAGGGACGTGTAAATGGAAATGGTGCTGCCGGCGAGGACGCGCGACAGGACGCAGCGGCCGAACCGGTCCGTCCCCAGCGGATAGGCGCCGCCCGGCGGGAGCAGCGACAGGTCCAGGTCCTGCAGATAGGGGTCGTGGGGCGCCAGGTGGTCCGCAAAGGCGGCCACCACGAGGAGCACGACGGCCAGGAACAGGAACAGGCGGATGCGGCGCAGCGCTTTGGCATCAGTCATGTCGGCCGCCTCCTTCCGATGTATCCGTCGCCACAATGCGCGGGTCGAAATGATGATAGAGCAGGTCCGCCGCCAGGTTGACAACGGTGTAGATGCCCGCCGTCCACAGCACGTAGGCCTGGATGACGGGGTAATCCTTCATGAGGATGGCCCGGACGGCCATGTTGCCGATACCGTCGATGCGGAAGATGCTTTCGATGATGGCCGTGCCGCCCAGCAGGGAACCGACGGACAGAGCCAGGACCGTGATGAGGGTCAGGGACGCCGACTTCAGGACGAACCGGCGCAGGATCACGGCATAGGGGATTCCCCGCAGCAGCGAGGCGGCAACGTAGGGTTTGCCCAGCTCCCGCAGAAACTCACCGCGGATATAGCGCGTATACTTGGCCGTCATGGGCAGGGCCAGGGAGCAGGCCGGCAGAATGTAGGACTGCCAGCTTCCGTCGCCCATGACGGGCAGCCAGTGCAGACGCACCGCCACATAGTAAAGCAGCAGGAAGGATACGAAGAAGCCCGGCAGCGCGTTGCCGGCAAAGGAGACGATGCGGACGATGTAATCCGACACCTTGTCTTTGTGCAGGGCGCAGTGCACGCCCAGGGGCAGCGACACGGCGACAGTCAGGGCCAGGGACGAAACGGTCAGGAACAGCGTCGCCGGCAGTTTGGCGAGGACCATGGCGCTGACAGGCTGGCCCGTGCCGATGGAACGGCTCGTACCCAGAAACAGGGAGCGGAGCCACAGCGCGTATTGCACCGGCAGCGGCTGGTCCAGGCCCAGGCGGGCCCGCGTGGCCGCTTTGACGGATTCCGACACGGCGCCGCTCTGCTGGTACATGACATCGACGGCGTCCTCTGCCGACACATGCATCAGCAGGAACGTGACGACGGAAATGCCGAACAAGACCGGAATCAGCAGCAGGAGCCGTTTGACGACAGGTTTGGACATACCCTTCCTCCTCTTGGACAAAAAAGGCCGTGGAAGCCGCCCATTCCCCAGGGCTCACAGCTTTCACAGCCTTTTGCGATACAGAATCAGATTTTGTTGAAACGAAAATTTCCCTTTCCGGGAATCCGGCCGGGCGGTCTTCCGCCTCAGGCCTCCGGTTGATCCGCCCCGTCTTCTGCGGGCGCATCGAACAGGGCATCGACGAATTTATCCGGTTCGAAGGGCCGGAAATCCATGATGCCTTCGCCAATGCCGATCCACTTGACCGGCAGGCCCAGTTCCTTCTTGATGGCGACGACGACACCGCCTTTGGCCGTACCGTCGAGCTTGGTCAGCACCACACCCGTGACATGGGTCGTCTCCATGAAGACCTTGGCCTGGGTGATGGCGTTCTGTCCCGTCGTGGCGTCGAGGACCAGGAACACTTCCTGCGGCGCGTCGGGAATTTCGCGTTTGATGATGCGGTCGATCTTGCCCAGCTCGTTCATGAGGTTGGCCTTGTTGTGCAGGCGGCCTGCCGTATCGACGAAGAGGATATCCACGTCGCGCGCCTTGGCGGCCTTCAGGGCGTCAAAGACGACGGCGGCTGGATCGGCCCCTTCCTCGTGGGCGATGACATCGCAGCCGGCCCGTTCGCCCCAGATCTTCAGCTGGGCCGAAGCGGCGGCACGGAACGTATCGCCGGCAGCCAGCATGACCTTGTAGTTGAAGAGTCGGAAATAGTTGGCCAGCTTGCCGATGGTCGTGGTCTTGCCGACGCCGTTGACGCCGACCACCAGGATGACCGTCGGATGGCCGCTGATGCGGGTGCGTACGCCGTCGTCGTGGAGCAGGTCCGCAATCCGTTTCTTCAGGAACGGGATGACATCCTGCGTGCCCTGGATCTCCTTCTTTTTGGCGGCCTGGCGCACATCGTCGATCAGTTCTTCCGTCGTGGCGACGCCTACATCGGCCGTCAGCAGGATCATTTCCAGTTCATCCAGAAAGTCCTCGTCAATCTTGGCGGAGGCCCCGACCAATTCACTGATGCGGTCCGTGAAATTCTGCCTCGTCTTGGTGAGGCTCTTTTTTAGATTCTCAAAAAAACCCATTTGCGTTCTTCCTTTTCGCGTCCATCTTATTTTCTTTCATTATACTACGACCCGGCCGGTTCGCAAGCCGGCCCGGAAGTTTCTATCGGGAACCGTCACTCGACGCCGGGCAGTTTGTCGCTCATCTTGACGGAGAGGATCTTCGAGACGCCCGATTCTTCCATGGTGACACCGTACATGACGTTGGCCGCCTCCATGGTGCCTTTGCGGTGCGTGATGACGATGAACTGCGTCTGCTGCGCGTACCCTTCCAGGAACCGGGCGAACCGTTCGATGTTCGCATCGTCCAGGGGCGCGTCGATTTCGTCGAGGATGCAGAACGGCGTCGGATGGTAGCTCAGCAGGGCGAAGAGCAGGGCGATGACCGTGAGGGCGCGTTCGCCGCCCGAAAGCAGGAACAGGCTCTGGAGCCGTTTGCCCGGCGGCTGTACCTCGATGTCGATGCCCGATTCCAGAATGTCGTCGGGGTCCGTCAGTTTGAGGACGGCCGTGCCGCCGCCGAAGAGCTGCACATACGTTGTATGGAAATATTCGTTGATTTTCGCGAAGGCTTCCCGGAACCGCTTCGTCATGCCGCTGTTGATTTCGGCAATGACCGTTTCCAGCTTCTGCTTCGCGTCCTGCATATCGTTGTACTGTTTTTCCAGGAACTCGTAGCGTTCCTTGACGGCGGCATACTGCTCGACCGCCGCCTGGTTGATTTCGCCCAGTTCCTCAATCTGCCGCTGCAGGGCCAGTTCCCGGCGGCGCAAGGCCATTTCGCTCTTGTCTTCCGCCAGGCCCCGCGTGCGCGCCTCGTCCACGCTCAGCTGGAATTCCTGCGCCAGCTGGTCCACGGCGTTCTGGTACGTGGTTTCCTGCTTGACGCTTTCCAGTTCCGCGGCCTGGACGCGCTTTTCGGCCTTTTCCTTTTCCCGGGACAGGGCTTCCTGCCGGGCCTGGGCCGCGCCCAGGCGGTTGTTCAGCTCGACGCTCTGGGAGCTGATGTCGTCTGTCCCGCTCGTGATATCCTTCAATTCCTGCAGCAGGCGGACCGTCTCGCCGGCCAGTTCTTCCTTGCGGTGTTTGCTGTCCTCGATGCCCTGCCGCAGTTTTTCCTGTTCTTCCTCGTTCTTCGCGTAATTGTCCTGCAGCCGGCCCAGCGTCGTGTCGATGTCCTTCATGCGGTCTTCCGTCGACTTGCGCTGCGCCGCCGTCGTCTGGACGCGGATGCGCGCGTCCTGCAGCTGGCTTTCCACCGTCTGCAGCCGCCGTTCGTGGCCGCTGATCTCCTTCTGCAGCTCGTCGAGGGCCGTCTTGGCCGCCTCGTTCGCCGCTTCCAGTTCCTGCAGCGGGCCTTCCTTGCCGGCAATCTCCTGGCGGGCCTCCATGTATTCCTTGCCCAGCAGGGACCGCGTATCCAGGTCGAGCTGGAGCTTTTCCTGCACCTGGCGCAGGGCATCGTCGTTGCGCTGCTGCTCCCCTTTGACCTTTTCCAGTTCCAGGTTCAGTTTCTGCACGCTGTCCCGCAGGCCGTCCAGCTTCTGGTGCTGTTTGGCCAGGGCATCTTCCCGGACTTCCTTGTCTTCCTGTATGGTAAGAAGTTCCTGGTGGAGGGTCTGCAACTCTTCTTTTTGTTTCGCGATGTCGCGTTCACGGGACAGGTAGCCTGCCTCGTTATGGCCGCGGCTGCCGCCGGTCAGGGAACCGCCGGCATTGACGACGTCCCCGTCCAGCGTGACCGCGCGGAGGCGGAAATGCCCTTTGCGGGCCGCGTCGAGGGCGGCGTCGAGGTTTTCCGCCACCAGCACCCGTCCCAACAGGAACCGGAAAGCCGGTTCCGCTTCGGCATCGCAGCGGATCAAATCGGCCGCGAAGCCGCGGATGCCCGGCAGCTGGGCCAGGGCCTCTTCGTCCGGCCGGAGCTGCGGGCGGCGGATCGTATCGAGCGGCAGGAACGTCGCCCGGCCTGCCTGCTCCCGTTTCAGGAAGGCGATGGCCTGTTTGGCGGCGTCCGCCGTGCGGATGACGATATTCTGGGCACCGGCGCCGAGGGCCGTTTCCACGGCCGTCACGTATTCCGGATCCACCTGGATTAAAGCGGCGGCCGGTCCGATGACGGCATCCCGCCAGGGGCCGGACCCCTTCATGACGGCCTTGATGCCTTTGCCGAAGCCGTCCAGGGCCTTCTGCATGTTTTCCAGCATATGGAGCCGCGATTCCACGCCGGCGGAACGGCGGCCACAGTCGTCGTAGCGCCGCTGCACGGCAGCCAGTTCCTGCTCCTGCCCCTGCACCTCGGCAGCAAGGCTTTTGCCCTGCCCGATGAAGGTATCGCGGTCCTCTTCGAGGTGCCCCTTGCGGCTCAGCAGGTCCCGGGCGGTTTCCTGCAGTTCCGACATGCGGGCTTCCTCTTCGCTGATTTCCTTTTTCAGTTTGTCGCGGCGGGCCATGCGCTGTTCCTGTTCCTTACGGAGCTGGTTCAGTTCGTTGCGCAGTTCCACCATCTTCTGGGCGCCTTCGAAGTTGCTGTCCCGCAGTTCCTCCACCTTTTGGCGGGCGTCATCACGGGCCTTCGTCTCCTGCGCCTTTTCTTCTTCAAAGCCGACGGCCTGGCGTTCCGCTTCCTTGCCCGCCGTCTCCAGTTTGTCATATTCCCCGGCCAGGACCTGGAGCTGCCCGTCCCACTGCCGGATTTCCTCATCCAGTTTCGCGTTGCTCTTCGTCAGGCGCTCCACCTGGGTGCCGTACTGTTTGACACGTTCTTCCAGGACATCGCTTTCCGCCTTGACGCCGCCCAGTTCCTTTTCCTTGGCGGCAATGCCTTCCTTCATGTGGGCCACGGTGTCATTCAGGCTGTCCAGCTCGTGCTGCAGGCCGGCGCATTCCGCGTCCTGCTTCGCCTTTTCGGCCGTTTTGGCGGCCAGGTCGTTCTGGGCTTCTTCCTTTTCCGCGCGGACCTTCTGGCGGACCGTCTCGATATTATCGATGCGGTTGACGGCCTGCGTCAGGTGCACCTTCTGCAGTTCCCCGTCCAGTTCCCGGAATTTCAGCGTCTTTTCCGACTGAAGGCGCAGCGGTTCGACCTGCTGGCCCACTTCGGTCTTGATGTCGTTGATGCGCAGCAGGTTGTTCGCCGTTTCGTCGAGGCGGCGCGCGGCATCGTTCTTGCGGATGCGGTACCCCGCGATGGAGGCCGCTTCCTCGAAGATGCTGCGGCGGTCTTCCGGACGGCTGTTGAGGATTTCATCGATGCGGTTCTGGCCGATGATGAACATGGCGCCTTTGCCCATGCCTGTGTCGGCCAGCAGTTCCTGGATATCCTTCAGGCGGCACGGCTTTTTGTTGATGGCGTACTCGCTGTCCCCGGAACGGAACAGTTTGCGCGTAATCGTCACTTCGTCAAAGTCCAGTGCCAGCGCCCGGTCGGCATTGTCGAAGGTCAGCGTGATTTCCGCCACCCCCAGGGGACGGCGTTTGCTGGTCCCGTTGAAGATGACGTCTTCCATCTTGCTGCCGCGCAGGTATTTGACGCGCTGTTCGCCCAAAACCCAGCGCACGGCATCGGAAATATTGCTTTTTCCGGATCCGTTCGGGCCGACGATGGCTGTAATGCCCGCCCCGAATTCGAGGCTCGTGCGGTCCGCAAAGGACTTGAAGCCTAAGGCTGTCACGGATTTCAAGAACAAGAAAGATCACCCGGTCCTACTGTAGAATTCAAACAAGTTGCGGCCTCCAGGGCCGCGGTTCAGCGGCTGTTGCGGCGCCGGTCCTTGGCGGCCTTGGCGGCGTTTTTGGCCGCCTTCCTTTTGGCCGCGGCCTTCTCTTCGAGGCTCTGGCGGCGGGCTGCCGTGCGGGACAGCTGCCGGCGGTTGGAGCCGGTCTTCGGCGCGTGGCGTTTGTCCGCCACGGAATTGCGGCCCCTCGTCTTCGGCGCGGCTGCCGCCTTCTTCTTGGCGGCAATGCGCGTACGGCGCACGACGGTACGCCCTTCGGGCGTCTGTTTCTCCATCGTGATGCCGAGTTTGCTTTCGATGTTGTGCAGCCAACGCAGCTCTTCCGGCGTATACAGCGTGATGGCGACGCCGTCACGGCCGGCACGGCCGGTACGGCCCACGCGGTGCACATACCAGTCCGGGTCGTGGGGCACGTCGTAGTTGATGACGTGCGTGACGCCTTCTACATCGAGCCCGCGCGCGGCAATATCGCTGGCGGCCAGGATCTGGATCTTCGCCTCGCGGAACTTCCGCATGACCGTCTTGCGCTTGACCGGGCTCATGTCGCCGGTCAGCACGTCGACGTTGTAACCGTGTTCCCCGAGGAATGCGTCCACTTCCTTCGCCCGTTCCTTGCTGATGCAGAACACGAGCATCAGGTAGGGATTGAGGCGGTCGATGAGCTGCATCAGCACGGCGGGCTTGTTTTCCTCCGTCGTGCGCACGCAGATCTGCTGGATGCTCCGGACGACGGCTTCGTCGGGATCGAGGTCCACGACGAGGCAGTTCTTCGTCAGGCTGCGACCCAATTTGTTGATTTCTTCGGACACCGTGGCCGAGCAGAGCATGGTCTGGTGGTCCGGATTCGTCATGGCAATCAGTTTGGCTGCATCTTCCATGAAGCCCTGGGCGAGCATTTCGTCCACTTCGTCCAGTACGAGGAAGGTGACGCCGCCCAGGTCCGTATTGCCCTTGGCGATATGGTCGAGCAGGCGCCCCGGCGTCCCGATGAGGATCTGCGCGTTGCCCTGCAGCTTCCGCTTCTGCGTTTCAAAGTCGCGGCCGCCCGTCACGGCCAGGGTCTTCAGCCCCATGCCGTCGGCGACCTGCTTCATGACATCGTTCGTCTGCTGCGCCAGTTCCCGCGTCGGCGTAATGACGAGGGCCTGGACGTAGTTCTTCTTCGGGTCGATTTTCTGGGCCAGGGGAATCAGGAAGGCCAGCGTCTTGCCGGTTCCCGTCTGGGCCCGGGCCAGGACATCGCGCCCGTTGATGAGGGCGGGAATGGCCCGCTGCTGGACCGGCATGGGCTTATGGATGCCCATCTTCGCCAGGTTCGCCTGGACGACGGGTGCAATCTTCATCAGGTCAAATACAGTCGATACCATGTGTGTTTCCTCTTAAAATACGAATACATCTTACATTGGCTCCGCTCAGCGGCCCGTTTCTTCCGCGGCCCCGTGCTGCCACAGGTACCACACAGCCAGGCTGCGCCAGGGGCGCCATTTTTCCGTCAGTTTGATCAGTTCGCCGCGCTTGGGGATCTTTTCCAGGCCGAACAGTTCTTTGACTTCCTTTTTCAGCAGGAAATCGTCACCGGGCAGGATATCCGGGCGGCACAGGCACAGGAGCATGAACATTTCGATGGTCCACTGGCCCAGGCCTTTCACCTGCTTCAGCCGCTTCAGGAGCTGCGAATCGGACAGTTCCTCGAGCTGCGCCAGGTTGAGCGCCTGGCTCTGGATGTCGCGGGCGAAGTTCTTCATGTAGGTCACCTTGAGGGCCGTCAGGCCGCAGGTGGCGATGGTTTCGTCGGTCAGTTTCAGCAGGCCTTGCGGGGTGACCGGCGACCCGGTCAGGTTCTTGAGGCGGTCCATGATGGCGAGGCTCGTGTCAGGCGGCAGCTGTTGTGCCGCAATGCCCGTCAGCAGGACTTCGAAATGCTGTGCTTCATCCTTGGGCCGCAAGGTGCAGGGACCATACTTCTCCAAGAAAGGAACCAGCTCAGGCGCGTTTTCACGCAGATACAGATCCCCGCGGGACCAATCTGGGGTTTGTTGCATAAGCTTTTCCTCCATTCGGTGGAATGATGCGGGGCGGCCTGTAAACAGGCACAATACCCCAATTATTGAATTGTCATATAATGGTTAATTATATCATAAAATGACAGGGCAATCAAAAAAACACCCACCGTTTTCACGATGGGTGTATAGCATCTGGTGCCGGGGGCGCGACCACGGGCAAGTCGGCTACTCCGTATCCCGCTAGACCAGGTCGCCGTCTGAGTAAATCCGCCCGACGGCTACCATAAATTGTTCAAGAATACACAGATACATGAACAACCACGTTTTGTTGATTAACGAAACCTGTTTTATCTGACTATAAGCCCTGCGGCGAGCAATCCCGCCGCCACTTCCCAAACATTGCGTTGGGCTTTAATGCGCAGCCTGGTCCTTTTCTGCTCTTTCGCATACAGCTCCAATGATTGGACAGCCTAAGTCACGCCAATCGATGTAGCTCTCGAACCAGCTGTAAGACGCATAGACGCCCAGTTTAAGCCCAAGGCGTCACCGAATGCGCGACACATCTCAGTACAAGGGTAATAAAAAAGCAGACCAAAAGGTCTGCTTGGTAAAACTCATATGAAATTCAGGCATAAGAAAAGCCCGCTGCCGAAGCAGAGAGCTTAAATATCACCATTATCGGGATATAAATCTTCCCATTTTTTGCCTTTACATCTTTCCTTTTCTTTTTCGATTAAAGCTTCAATCTCTTGTAAAGTTAATTTGGAGTAATCATGTGGAAATTCTTTGTACATTAAAATTTTCATATATCCCACTTCCTCCACTTAATAAACCCATCATCTTCAAATTGTTTTAATGCCATCTCACCAGCTTCAATGTCATTGTAGCCCGTATTTTTGTATTTTTCAATAGTGAGATTGAACAATTCTCTGCTGAAAACTTTCTTCGATGTTTGATAAGCATAAAGCTTCCCGTTATGGCAAACAACTATTCATGCTTTATATTTCCTCCCTGAAACTAAATCAGAACCACTTGGTGGGAGGTTATTAGAATGGTTATGCATGGAAATATAATTCTGGGGATCACGTCTAAGAGCATCTAAAATTTCCTTTGTGTATTTCGTTTCCCAAGGCCTATCTGCATGAGTTGATGCTCCCTCGACTACACCACTTAAAGCATTAATCAAGTATAAATCCTCATAATTATCGCCATCATGGTGTTCAAGCATTTTGATTGCTTTTTAGTAAATTTTCATATTTACCACCGGTTCTGTCGTAAATTCATTGAACTGGTTTTTATAACGTGCGGAGTTTACAATATCCCAATTAACACTATTGTCAGTACTCCGTGTTCTGCGTGACCTCGCAATAATGCCCTTTAAGCAGCTTCCTTGTTTTGCTGTATAGATATAGAAAGGTTCCTTGCCTTCTCCATCCACCCCACCCGGCCGGCTTTCCATTCCTGTTCCCCTTTCACGCCCAGGATGGCCTGCCGGATGTGCAGGGGCTGTTTTTCCAGCCAGGCACGGCCGTTTTCTTCCACGTTGTCGGACTGTTTCTTCCCTTCCAGCTCACTCCGGTACACCGGCGCATAATGGCACAGGCAATGAGGATGGGCCGGGTTCACCGGAGCCGCATCCTTGGGAAAAACCCCCTTCCCCAGGCCGTACAGGTCCGCATTGGCATACATGCCACAGATGTCTTCTGCCGGGTGCCGGCTGCCCAGCTTCCACTTTATATGATGCAGGGAATTGTCCACGAATTCGGTCGTTGCCACCTGCGTCGTGCCCGTACCGGTATTCGCCGTAGGGGCGGTGGGCTTCCCCGTGAACGCAGGGGACGCCAGCCTGACATATCCGGTCAGATCCACCGTCTTCGTGTATTCGGACATATCCATGAACCCGGACAGGTTATCCCATGACTCGCCGTTCCACACCACGTTGTCTCCCACCTTGACGCCGTTTGCGGCACCGGCGTTTTTGATGTTGTACATATCGCCGGCAATCTGGGCGGTGGTGGGAAGCTCGGAGTAGTTGTCAGTTCCACACGGCAATCATTCGCCAGGCTTTCTCTAAACTGTTTTTGATGTTTTCCCAATTCTTGTTGATCTGTTCGGGCGTCATGCCCTTCAGGTCATCCATGGTATACGTCGGCTTCGGGTTGCCTGCGCCACCGGAACCTGCGCCGCCTGCTACCGTGTTCTTCACAGCCCAGGGGTTGCCATTCAGCCAACCTTTAACACCTTCCTCGATGGAAACGGTCTTGTCTCCGGACTTCATGCCAAGGGTATCATCGTCATTCACGACGACCTGGTCAGCCAAGAGCTTGGTAAAGGCTTCTGGGTTCAAGGCGTTCCCTTTCGCGAGGGCGGTCTGCAATGCAGAATACATCGCCGTGTTGATACGCTTCGTGTGTTCCGCTTTCGCTTTTTCTTCAGAAGCAGCATATTTGTCGGTCAGCTCCTTTACCTGGTTCTGCAGGGCAGTAAGCTGACTGCCCAGCGATTCGGGGTTCCCCGTCTTTTTCAGGGCTTCCAACGTCGTGCGCAGGTTGTTCAGAGATGCTTCCGGGTTTTCGCTGCCACGGAGTCCCAGTGCGTCCAGCACCTTGTTCCGTTCGACCCGGCTTGACGCGGCTTCGTTGCGAGCCGAGCTGATAATGGACTGAAGGTCCGCTACCATCGTGCCCCCGTTTTCCACTTTGCCAAGGGCCGCAAAGATTTGTTCCAGTGTGTATGCCATGTTTGTTCCTCCTGCCCGCCTGGGGCAAATGATTTATATAGATCGGCGCCTGGCCGAAGCTATCTAGATGAAAAATTTTAAAATCAATACCAATCCTACAATCAGATATATGCTCAGCATTATCCAAAGAGGCGTAAATATCAACGGCCAACTCCATTGCAGGATACCGAATAACTTTCCCAGTATGAGCCCCGCTTGTACAATGCTCAGCAGCGTCATGATGAGTACTCCTTTCTCAGGGTAATAAAAAAGCAGGCCAAAAGGTCTGCTTGGTAAAGCTCATATTTTGTTATAATCTCCTTAGAAAGGAGGTGAAATGAAATGGGTAAAAATCAACACGTTGTTCCCCATAATGGGGGCTGGGCAGTAAAAGGCGAACGTAATTCAAAAGTAACTAAAACTTTCAGCAGAAAATCAGATGCTACTGAGTTCGGTCGCAAGATATCCCAGAATCAGGGGTCGGAACTTGTTCTCCACAAAAGAAATGGTCAGATTTCTCAGAAGGACAGTCACGGAAAAGACCCTTATCCCCCCAAAGGCTAATCCTTGTAGTCGTAATTAGGGGTCAGTACAATGGTATAACCGTCAGCCATGTCCCAATCGTCTGTTGTGATGGTGGCTACGGTTGTACCATCTTCTTTTTTCACCTGAAGTTTAGTATATTTATCGCACAAAACAAAAGGTTCTCGTGGGTTCATGTTTCTCTCCTTTTCAGGCATAAGAAAAGCCCGCTGCCTGAGCAGAGGGCTCAAATCCACATCGCATTATCACTCATAAGTGATATTATGCGGGATATCAGCAATAACCTTGGTATTTTTCATCGGGTTACAGCGGCTAAAAATCTTTCCTCGATGACATTCATTGCACCATATGGCCGCCCACCCAACATTTTCTTTTTTGTCTAATAAAATAAAACCGTAATCAAGTTTTTCTTTCCCACGTAACGGGCAACTGACATGTTTTTCTTTTTGGCATAAAGAAACCATTTCATCCATCCACTTCATTTTTTGCCCGCCCCCTTTTTTACGCTAAAATAGAATTTTTCAAACCGATATGCCACATCTTCCATAGTGCCACGATTATTTTGAACAAATTCTGAGGTTAGTTGTAAAATGAATTTGAACAGTTAATCAAAAAACAAAAATCCATAGTGA
>OHVT01000078.1_pt1 | contig 63066 bp, 63 predicted proteins | sample 1579441 | NCBI WGS metagenome assembly OHVT01 (sample SAMEA3882542, study PRJEB24775) | human gut metagenome | biome: human-associated habitat; feature: intestine environment; material: feces | place: Netherlands | collected 2009/2010
AGAGATAGAGATAAAGAAAGAGATAGATATAGAGATAGAAAAAGAGAGAGAGTTAAAACCGGGACGAGCCGCCCCCGCAGCTTACGGCAGATATAAAAATGTGATTTTGACAGATACAGAGCTTTCTGAACTGAAAGCAGAACTGCCCGACAAATGGGAGTATTACATTGACCGGCTATCCGGCTATATCGCTTCTACCGGGAGGAAATACAAGAACCATGCCGCCACTATCCGCAGATGGGCGGCTGACGATACCGCTAAAGCTACCCCGAAAAAGGGCATACCCGATTACAGCTACAAGGAGGGAGAAAGTCTATGAAACCAGCTTTTGAAGATATGAGTTTACAGATACCAGCAGCCACCGCCGAGCCGGAGGACTACACAGGTGAGGACGGTCTACTCTACTGCGGCAAGTGCCGGACACCGAAAGAAGCCTATTTTCCGGCTGATAAGGTTGCCCTGTTCGGGCGTGACCGACACCCGGCAGAGTGTGACTGCCAGCGGGCGCAGCGCATGGAGCGTGAAGCCGCCGAACAGCAGAGAAAGCACCGGGACAAGGTAGAAGAACTGAAACGCCTGGGCTTTACCGACCCGGCTATGCGGGAATGGACTTTTGCCAATGACAACGGCAGAAACCCGCAGATGAAAACCGCCCATTTCTATGTGGAACATTGGGAGGACATGAAAGCCGGGAACATCGGCTATCTGCTTTGGGGCAGCGTCGGCACAGGCAAAAGCTACCTTGCCGGATGTATCGCAAACGCCCTCATGGAGAAAGAAATCTCCGTCCGCATGACGAACTTTGCCCTTATTCTTAATGACCTTGCAGCCACTTTTGAGGGCAAGAACGAATATATTTCCAACCTCTGCCGCTATCCGCTGCTTATCCTTGATGATTTTGGAATGGAGCGTGGCACAGAGTATGGCTTAGAGCAGGTCTACAATGTGATTGACAGCCGATACCGAAGCGGCAAGCCGCTGATCGTCACGACCAACCTCACGCTTACCGAGTTGCAGAACCCGCAGGACACGCCCCACGCCCGGATTTATGACCGACTGCTTGAAATGTGCGCCCCTGTCTGCTTCTCCGGCGAGAACTTCCGCAGGGAGAGCGCACAAAACAAGCTGAACCGCTTAAAGCAACTGATGAACGATTGAAAGGAGTTCGCCTATGACCGATAAAAAAGAGCATATCAGACACAGCATGAAAAGCACCGCACCCGCCGATTGCGTGACGGAAATCCGTATAGGGAACTCTGTTCTTGTCGTGTCCGGCTTTTTCAAGCAGGGCGCAAAGGAAACCGCCGCCGACAAAATGGCTAAGGTGCTGGAAGCGGAAGCTGCTACAAAATGAGGGCATGGAAAAGCGGTCATGCCCGGAAACATGACCGCTGAATGGATAAGTTAAATTTTAGTTTGTTTCTTGCAGCCGTTCGTACAGCTGACTGTCAATTTTATAAATTCCCTGATAAGGCTGTTCGATATAGTGTTTTCCGTTTTCCTCATAGGCAAAAATGGTACTTGTTCCTGTTTCAAACTGAAAATCAATCTTGATATAACTTTCAGTCTGCGGAAAATCTTGAACACTTTGCTTACTGGTTGGTTCAGAACTGGAAATGTCAGAAATTATTTCACTTATCCAAGCTGTGTCTGAATGATTTGTGGTGTTTTCCCCAACAGTTACATCAACAGATGTAATGTCGCTTGTTTGGGGCAACTGAATGGGAGCAGCTTTTTTCCCACACGCAACTAAAGTTAAAATGCAAGTCAGACATAAAAACAAAGAAATATATTTTTTCATAAGCCTTTTACCTCGCTAATTCAATTTTTGCCATTATAACACAGCAGAATGAAATGGACTATCAAATAAAAGTAAAATATTTATGAAGTTGAATCTGCGTGATAACCCTAACACAAAAAAACGTCATTTTGACGGGCGGTAAAGAAGCACTTTTACACTTTGCCGCTATACAAGCCGCCCCGCTGTATGGTACAATCGAAGTACGGAATAGTGGGGCTGGCTGTCAGAAACGGAGGAAACCATGTTAAGACAGACAACCCAAAACCTTATTACCGCCCTTTATCCGAGATTATCCCATGAAGATGAACTGCAAGGGGAAAGCAACTCTATATCCAACCAAAAGCGCATTTTGGAAACCTACGCCAAGCAGAACGGCTTTACCAATCTCTGCTGGTACACAGATGACGGTTATAGTGGTGCGAACTTCCAAAGACCCGGATTTCAAGCCATGCTTGCAGACATTGAAGCCGGGAAAGTCGGCACAGTCATCGTCAAGGATGACTGTGTAATAATAGAACCAACACAGAAAGACCTTGAAAATCAAGGCTTTGTGGCTGGTTCTATTTGTTTTTGACCCGAAACAAAGAGAATTTCAATCATATAATGCAATCTGCGCCGCTGGCAGCGTAACGGAGGAAATGCCAGATCAGAAAAGAATAGTATTGAACATAGAGCGGTTATCTGCCGTCAGGAGAAATCCTGGCTGGCGGGTAACCGCTCTTTTTTTGTTTCTGCCGTTACTGGCAGAAGCAAAAAGTAAGCAATGCAAGGAGGTTGTGTGAAGTGAAGAATATGTTGCTAACGAGTACAGCGCCGTAAGGAGGTGGTTGAGATGGCAGTTTTCCGGGTAGAGAAAAACTCCAACTACACAACTATGTGTAACTACCATCTGCGCGATCAGTCCCTAAGTCTGAAAGCAAAGGGGCTTCTCTCTATGCTTCTCAGCCTGCCGGATACATGGCATTACTCTGTGAGAGGGCTTGCTGCAATTTCATTGGAGGGCGTGGACGGTATTCTCACCGCGCTGAAAGAGCTGGAAACACATGGCTATCTGGAGCGCCATCAGCTTCGTCAACCGAACGGCCGCTTGGGACAGACGGAGTATGTGATTTTTGAAAAGCCGAGATCGCAGCCGTGTATGGATTCACCGTGTACGGAAAAGCCGGATACGGTAAGCCCGAATACGGTTCCGCCGGATACGATAACTCCCGCACAAAGAAGTAAAGAAGGATCAAGTAAAGAACAATTAAGTACGGATGAGAAGGAAAAAACAGTATCACAACCCTCTCGTCATCGGTACGGAATGTATCAGAATGTACTTCTTTCGGACGAAGAATTGCAAAAACTCCAAACTGAGTTTCCAGCAGACTATCAGAGCCGCATTGAACGATTGTCGGAATATATGGCTTCCAGCGGAAGGCGCTATAAAAATCATTTGGCTACCATCCGTAGTTGGGCAAGACGAGATTCCAAACAGTCCAAACTGCCCGCCTACAGCCATGATAACTACCGGTACAAGGAGGGAGAAAGTTTATGAATACAATGTTTGATTTTCTGGATCATATTCAGGTTCAGAAAGAACCTGGGCCGGAGCAGTATCTTGGCGAAGATGGACTCATCTATTGCGGGAAATGTCATACGCCGGTTCAATGCCGGATCACATTTGAGGGCAGAGAACGGATCATGCCCTGCATCTGCAAATGCCAGAAGGAAGAACGAGAACAGCAGGAACAGCGTATGAAGGAGGAAGAGCAGTTGCTCTACGTCCGCCGTCTGAAAGCAGCAGGTATTCAGGAGCGACATCTTCAGGATTGGACATTTGCGTCAGCGACGGATACTCCCAGCGTCCAGATGGCGAAACGGTATACGGAGAATTGGAAGAAGGTCAAGGCAGAAAACCTTGGCCTTTTGCTTTGGGGTGATATTGGAACAGGAAAATCATTCCTGGCCGCCTGTATTGCTAATGAATTGTTGGAAAAAGGCGTTCCTGTCCTGATGACCAATTTCTCCAAAATTCTAAACCAGATGGGTGCCATGTATTCAGACGAACGGTACCGCTATATTGCTTCCTTCAACCGATTCTCTCTGCTGATTATTGATGATCTTGGCATTGAGCGGAATACCGAGTATGCGTTGGAACAGGTTTACGCTGTTGTTGATGAGCGCTATAAGGCAGGACTTCCATTGATTATCACAACAAACCTGGCAATCAGCCAGCTCCGCAATCCTGAAGATGTGGCACACGCTAGAATTTATAGCCGGGTACTGGAAATGTGTACGCCTGTACACGTTCCAGGGCTAGACCGGCGCACTGTGATTGGAAAATCAAAGCAGGAACTGGTCAAGGAGGTGCTGTTCTCCTAGTAAAAAACGGCTGTACAGCCGGGAAAGAGAGGGTTTTATGAATGCCTGTAAAAAAATCTGAACGGGTTCAGGAGATTCCGCTCTCTGAATTACATCCGTTCAAAAATCATCCCTTCCGGGTGGTGGATGATGAAGCCATGCAGCGTACAGTGGAAAGCGTAGCGCAGTTTGGCGTGTTGGCTCCAGCGCTTGCCCGTCCACGTCCGGAGGGCGGGTATGAATTAGTGGCAGGTCATAGGCGCATGAGGGCGTCTGAACTTGCTGGGCTTGAAACGATGCCGGTGATTGTCCGGCAGATGGATGATGATGTCGCAACCATTGCCATGGTGGACTCCAATCTTCAAAGGGAAACGCTTCTCCCCAGTGAGCGTGCGTTTGCCTACAAAATGAAGATGGAGGCGATGAAGCATCAGGGTGAACGGACGGATTTAACTTCCGGCCAACTTGGCCGGAAGTCTGACAGTAAAGAATCCAGAGAGATTATTGCTGAGCAAACCGGTGAAAGCGCCCGTCAGGTTCAGCGATTTATCAATTTGACCAATTTGATCCCGGAGCTTCTGGATATGGTGGATCGTAAAGAAATCGCATTCAACCCGGCGGTGGAATTATCTTTTCTGAAAAAAGAGGAACAGCAAGGTTTCCTGGAAGCTATGGATTACGGACAGTCCACTCCATCGTTGTCTCAGGCTCAGCGGATTAAGAAGCTCAGTCAGGCAGGGATGTGTACCCGGGAAGCTATGAATACGATTATGAATGAAGAGAAAAAGAGCGAATTGGATACGGTCACGCTTAAGAATGACGTACTCCGTAAGTATTTCCCACGCTCTTATACTCCAAAGCAAATGCAAGATACGATTATCCGACTGTTGGAACAATGGCAGAAAAAGAGACAGCGGGATCAGTCAAGGTAAAGGAGAACAAATATGCTCAACAAAAATGAAATGAATGCTAAAGCCAATGCAGCGGACGTAGATGTGGACTTGCTGGTGGCAGGTATAGGAGAAATGCTGGATGGAATCCGGCACTGCCTGAAAGCTACCGATCTGCACAGCAGTTCAACAGACAGCGATTACATTCTGATGGTCGCTGCGCTTCCGGGGAAAGGTATCCAGGTAAAAGACGTCACCGAATGTTTTGATGTGCTGAAATGCTTCGGCACAGACGATTCCGTGATTCAGGCTCCGGACTGTGATTTGCTTATGAGTTATGATGAACGGCAGGTTCTGGTGCTGGACGGTCGGAAATATCTGGTCGGCCCTGCTATCTTCTATGATGTGGATGGTGACGGTGAGGACGTTTCTGTGACTGCCGAGGACATTTACAATGTACAGCGCGTGGTCGCTCACCGCACGGTAATTCTTTGTGCCGACGGGCAGGACTTTCCGGCGCTTCTGCTGAATGGTGAGGTATGAAGAAATATGAGATGATTTATGCCGATCCGCCCTGGCGTTACCGCAGCGGCAAGGTACAGGGAGCCGCAATTAACCATTACGCTACAATGTCAGATGAGGAACTATATCAGCTTCCCGTTGCAGAAATCGCGGCAGATAATTGTGTATTGCTTCTGTGGGCAACCTTTCCAAAGCTCCCGGAAGCCCTTCGGCTGATTGAAGCATGGGGTTTCCAGTACAAGACAGTCGGCTTTGTATGGGTAAAGACGAATCCATCCGGAAACGGCTTTTTTCTCGGCCTTGGATGGTGGACACGCAGTAATGCTGAGATATGTTTGCTGGCAGTCAGAGGGAAACCAAAACGTCAATGCGCAGGTATTTCTCAGCTGATTATCAGTCCCAGAGAGCGGCACAGTAAAAAGCCGGATATTGTTCGTGAGCTGGCGGTTTCGCTGGTGGGTGATGTACCGCGCATTGAGTTATTCGCAAGGGAAACGTCTCCCGGCTGGGATGTCTGGGGAAATGAGGTGGATTGCAGCATTACGCTGACGCAATCGGAAGGAGATGTGCATGAGTAACGGAAAAACGATTGGTGAACTGATAGAAGAAATGCGTCTGAAAGCTGGCGCAAAGGAGTATCACGGACATGAGTATATGGCACTGGAGCGCTTTGCTGACGATACCCGCCATATGATTATCTTTGATGTTCTGACAAAAGATTCTCCTGTTGGATGGCAAGGTGAGCGAACCCGTTTGTTTTTAACGGATGAAGGGTATCGAAAATCCCTCGAAAATCAGGAAAAAGGTCACATCAAGATTTTAAGCCATGCCCGTGTAGTGCAGGGACACCTGCATTACGATAAAAAAGAACAGATTCGTTGATGCCGGAATGGTAGTTTTTCTACCTGATCCGGCATCTTTCATTTTTTCCCGATTCCGTGTTCGGGTTAAGGAGGTGGTCTATTGCAGGAGGAAGTAGAAAACAGGACACTGAATCTGGCGATCAGTACGACAAAGCTGAGCGGTCGGGCGCTGCTTGCGGCGTTTCGGAAATATATGCAGCACCGACGCAATGTAAAAGCAAAGAAACTGGCTGCTGAAAACGAAAAGCCCGTAGGTGAGCAGACCATTGATCAGCTGTTAGGGCAAAATCAGGGTGCTACCAATATCGAAATTGAAAAAACGGACATCAAGGGCTTTAAGCGGTTTCTGGACAAGTATGGCATTGATTATGCCATTACGAAAGATCCGTCCCAGACGCCGCCTCGGTATCTGGTGTTCTTCAAAGCCAGAGACGGGGACGCCATGACGGCTGCGTTTAAGGAATACTCCGCTTCTCTGCTGCAAAAGCAAAAGAAACCGAGCGTGCTCAAGCAGCTGAACAAACTGAAGCAGTTGGTGGCTTCCATGCCTGCGAAGGTACGGCAGAAGAAACAGGAGCGTGATTTATGAGTAAGAAAGAAATCAAACGCCTGGTAATTCTGAATATCCCGTATCTGATCCTTGGGCTGCTTGCTACCAATCTCGGAGAAGCATGGCGCCTGGCAGAAGGAACGGATATTTCTGCGAGATTGTTGGCGTTCTTCTCCACAGTTGGTCAGGCTTTTACCAATCCGATGCCCAGCTTCTACCCTTCCGATTTGCTGGTCGGGCTGTTTGCCGGAGGATGTGTCCGGCTGGCAGTTTATCTGAAAGGGAAAAATGCTAAGAAGTATCGCCACAATATGGAGTATGGGTCGGCGCGTTGGGGAACAGCCAAAGATATTGAACCGTTCGTGGCTCCAAAGTTTGAGGACAATATTATCCTTACAAAGACGGAACGCCTGATGCTGTCGAACCGGCCTGCCAATCCAAAGAATGCCCGCAATAAGAACGTCTTAATTGTAGGTGGCTCCGGCTCCGGTAAGACCAGGTTCTGGATTAAGCCCAATCTCCTCCAGTGCAACTCCAAAGAGTATCCGACTTCCTTTGTAGTCACCGATCCGAAGGGCCAGATCGTCTGCGAATGCGGAAACGCATTGCTAAAGTATGGGTATCGGATCAAGATTTTTAACACTATCAACTTCAAAAAGTCCATGCGTTACAATCCATTCGCCTATGTGCATAGCGAGAAGGATATTTTGAAACTGGTGACAACTTTGATGGCGAATACGAAGGGGGACGGAAAAAGCGGTGACGAGTTCTGGGAAAAATCGGAGAAGCTGCTCTATACGGCGCTGATCGCCTATATCCATTACGAGGCTCCGGTGGAGGAACAAAATTTTGCTACGCTGCTGACATTTCTGAATGCGATGGAAGTCCGGGAGGATGATGAAGAATTTCAAAATCCAGTGGATTTGATGTTTGAGGCACTGGAAAGAAAGAAGCCGGATTCCTTTGCGGTTCGGCAATACCGACTCTATAAATTAGCCGCTGGCAAAACTGCAAAGTCGATCCTGATTTCCTGCGGTGCCAGATTGGCTCCATTTGACATTCAGGAATTGCGGGAAATTACTGCCTACGATGAGCTGCAGCTGGATACTCTTGGAGATCGGAAAACGGCGTTGTTCTTAATCATGAGTGATACGGACAGCACCTTCAATTTTTTGATTTCGATGGTGTACACACAGTTGTTTAACCTGCTTTGCGAAAAAGCGGATGATGTGTATGGAGGTCGGCTTCCGGTTCATGTGCGCTGTCTGATTGATGAGGCAGCCAATATTGGGCAGATCCCTAACTTGGAGAAGCTGGTAGCAACCATCCGAAGCCGTGAAATCTCCGCCTGCCTGGTGCTGCAGGCAAAAAGTCAGCTGAAAGCCATTTACAAGGACAATGCGGATACGATTGTCGGCAATATGGATTCGCAGATTTTCCTGGGTGGCTCTGAGCCGACAACACTGAAAGAACTAAATGCCGCCCTGGGTAAGGAAACGATTGATATGTTCAACACCTCCGATACCAGGGGCAACAGCCCGTCATACGGCACAAATTATCAAAAGACCGGTCATGATCTCGCTTCCATCGATGAGCTTGCCGTATTGGACGGCGGCAAGTGCATCCTTCAGCTGCGCGGCGTCCGGCCATTTTTGTCCGATAAATATGATCTGACCCAGCACCCGAACTACAAATACACGTCCGATTTTGATAAGCGCAACACCTTCGACATTGAGAAATTCCTGAACAGGAAAATGAAGTTGAAAAAGAACGATGTCTTTACAGTCGTGGATGCTGACGCTTTGTAACGCAAGTCTGTCTGGAATGGCAGGCTTTTTATTTATGCCATGAATTTCTGATTGCGCAAAGAACAGACTGACTGCGGTAAGCAGAGTAATTTATCCGGTTCTAATGTGTGGTTCACATTCAGGCATTCTCTCCGCCTGCAAAAACAGAATGCAGAAATCACAATATCAATTTAAGAAAGGAAAGACCGAAGCCGGGAGCCGTTGGAAGGAAGAATGCCAGCGGCTTTTGCTTTCTGTCTTTGCTGTGCGGATTCTTATTACAGACAATCTCCCGATATGCTTCGGTCACAGGTATTTTGTATGGATTTCTTTAATGAAGCGATTACCGTTCTCCAGACCCTCGTTGTTGCTCTCGGCGCTGGCCTTGGTATTTGGGGCGCGATTAACCTTCTGGAGGGTTACGGCAACGACAATCCCGGTGCCAAATCTCAGGGGTAATGAATGCCCTCCACGGACAAGTAATTGCCGTGAAGCGTGTGGTGAAAGTCCACACGATGACAGACTGAATTGCTGGGAACCCCTAAAGCCATGTGTGCCACAACACAGAGATGAAACAGGCTCCAATGTGATGGCTGCGAAAGCAGAAAGAAACACATGGATCGCGCAAGGTGCGAACCTAAACGCCGGTAAGAATGGGCAATCAGCAGCGAAACCTCGAACAGAGGGACGTTCAACGACTATCCTTTGCAGGAGTAGGGTCAAGCGGCCCGAAGAGGTCTGCCCCGCAATCAGCGGGTGAAGATATAGTCTGCGCCTATGTGAAAACATGGGGTGTTCGCCTTATAAAAGGTGGAACCGCGCTGGAATCGCGCACCGGCGTGAACAAAACGGATGAAACAGCTTATGGCGGGCGGCGGTGTTGCCCTGATCGGCATCACTCTCGTTCCGCTCCTGTCCGGTCTGTTTGGTTAATCGGAAACCCTGTAAATCCTCGCTCCGTCCCGCATAATGCGGGGCGGGCAGAAAGGAGGTCGCAGCCGGATGGATTTTATCTGGGAATCGATTACCGAATGGCTGAAAGAAGTGCTGGTCGGTGGGATTATGGATCATCTGTCCGGGATGTTTGATGCAGTCAACCAGCAGGTTGGCGATGTTGCGACGCAGGTGGGAACATCCCCGGCGAATTTCTCGCCGGGGGTCTTCTCTATGATTCAGAATGTGTCGGAATCTGTCATTATCCCGATTGCAGGCATTATTCTTACGATTATCGCCTGTTACGAACTGATCCAGATGATTATCGATCACAATAACCTTGCCAATTTTGAAACCTGGATTTTCTTCAAGTGGGTTTTCAAGACCTTTGTGGCAGTTATGCTGATCACCAACTGCTTTAATATCACCATGGCGGTGTTTGATGTCTGCCAGAACGTGATTAACGGAGCAGGCGGATTGATTTCAGATACCACAGCCATTGATGGAGCGGCTTTGGAAACTCTGGAAGAAACCCTGATGGAGATGGACATTGGCCCGTTGATTGGTCTGTTCCTCCAGTCGTTCCTGCTCAATGTCGCCATGTGGGCGCTGAGTATCATTATCTTCATTATCGTGTATGGCCGGATGATAGAAATTTATTTGGCCGTGAGCCTTGCGCCGATTCCCTTTGCCACATTCGGCAATCGGGAGCAGAGCCAGGTGGGACAGAATTATCTGCGCTCGCTTTTGGCGCTTGGTTTTCAGGGATTTCTGATTCTGATCTGTGTCGGAATTTACGCGGTACTGATTCAGGGAATCTCTTTCAGCGATGACATGATTGCCTCGATCTGGGGCGTAGTCGGCTACACGGTACTGTTGTGCTTTACCTTATTTAAGACCGGCGCTCTCGCTAAGGGAGTGTTTTCCGCTCACTAGACTAGGAGGGATTCAAATTGGCAGCTTATATCTCGGTTCCCCGTGACCTTACACGGGTGAAATCAAAAGTATTATTCAACCTGACAAAACGACAGCTTCTCTGCTTCGGAGCCGGTGCGCTGGTGGGCGTTCCGGCTTTCTTTCTGTTAAAGCAGTCCGGCAATGTGTCTCTTGCCGCCATCGGCATGATGATTATTATGCTCCCCATGTTCTTCCTGGGGATGTATGAGAAACACGGGCAGCCGCTGGAAGTCATTGCGAAACAGTTTATCGAAGCAAAATTTATTCGCCCGAAAGTCCGGCCCTATCAGACCAACAATTACTATGCGGTGCTGATGCGGCAGGCGTGGGCAGAACAGGAGGTACAGCGTATTGTTTGCTCTGAAAAACAGAAAAAAACAGGCAGAACCCAGCGGAATGGCTCTGCCGGACACTCTGACAAAGCGGGAGAAAAAGCAGATTCGCTCTGTCATTGAAAAAGCGAAGCGGGATGATGGCATTCCCCGCACGGCACAGCAGTCCATCCCGTTTCAGCGGATGTTTCCGGACGGCATCTGTCGGGTCAGTGACCGCTATTACACGAAAACCATTCAGTTTCAGGATATTAACTACCAGCTGGCTCAGCAGGAGGACAAGACTTCCATTTTTGAGGAATGGTGCGGCTTTCTGAACTTCTTTGACAGCTCCATTCACTTTGAACTGTCCTTTATGAATATGGCTACTGATATGGAGAGCTTTGAACGCCGGATTCAGATTCAGCCCCGGCAGGATGGCTTCGATGATGTACGCCAGGAATATAGCCAGATGCTCCGTCAGCAGCTGGAACGTGGCAACAACGGTCTGACCAAAACCAAATATCTGACCTTCGGTATTGAAGCAGAATCCATGAAGCAGGCAAAGCCCCGGCTGGAGCACGTTCAGATAGACCTGCTCAACAACTTCCGCCGCCTGGGCGTTTCTGCCCGGACGCTGAACGGGAAGGAACGGCTGCACCTGATGCACGCCATGTTCCACATGGGCGACCATGACAAATTCTATTTTGATTGGAAGTGGCTGCCCGCGTCTGGACTGTCGGTGAAGGATTTTATTGCGCCCAGCAGCTTTTCTTTCCCCGGTGGAAAGACATTCCAGATGGGATCTCTGTACGGTGCGATGAGTTTTCTCTCCATTACCGCTTCTGACCTTAGCGACCAGTTGCTGAAGGATTTTCTGGATATGGAATCCAGCGAGATTGTAACAATGCACATCCAGTCCGTAGACCAGAACAAGGCCATTAAGACCATTAAGCGCACGATTACAGAACTGGATCGCAGCAAGATCGAGGAACAGAAAAAAGCGGTTCGTTCGGGGTATGACATCGACATCATCCCCTCCGACCTGGCTACCTACGGGAAAGACGCAAAGGCGCTTTTGAAGGAATTGCAGAGCCAGAATGAGCGAATGTTCCTGATTACATTTCTGGTGATGAATACCGGGAAAACGCTGCAGGAGCTGGAAACCAATGTGTTCCAGGCATCCAGCATTGCACAGAAGCACAACTGCAATTTGTGCCGCCTGGACTTCCAGCAGGAACAGGGGCTTATGAGCAGTCTCCCGCTGGCACAGAACCTGATTGAGATTCAGCGTGCGCTGACCACCAGTTCCACGGCTATCTTTATCCCGTTTACCACCCAGGAGTTGTTTCAGGACAGCCCGGAGGCGCTGTATTATGGCCTGAACGCGCTTTCCAACAATCTGATTATGGTTGACCGGAAGAAACTGAAAACGCCCAATGGTCTGATTCTCGGCACCCCTGGCTCCGGAAAGAGCTTTTCGGCAAAGCGTGAGATCACCAATGCTTTTCTTGCCACGGATGATGACATCATCGTGTGTGATCCTGAAAGCGAGTACACACCCCTTGTGACGCGCATGGGCGGTCAGGTCATTAAAATCAGCCCTGCCAGTACCCAGTATATCAACCCCATGGACATCAACAGCAATTACAGTGAGGAAGATAGTCCCATTGCGTTGAAGGCAGATTTTATCCTGTCGCTCTGCGAACTGGTTGTGGGCGGCAAGGAAGGGCTGCAGCCGGTGGAAAAGACAGTCATTGACCGCTGTGTGCATCAGATTTATCAACCCTATTTTGAGAACCCGGTGCCGGAGAATATGCCATTGCTGGAGGATCTCTACAATGCGCTTTTGGCACAGGATGAAAAGGAAGCCCACCATGTGGCAACGGCACTGGAAATTTACGTCAAAGGTTCTCTGAATCTGTTCAATCACCGGACGAACGTGGATATTGAAAACCGGTTTGTCTGCTACGACATCAAGGAGCTTGGCAAGCAGCTGAAAAAAATCGGGATGTTGATTGTCCAGGATCAGGTTTGGGGACGGGTGACAAAGAACCGTGGACAGGGTAAAACCACCCGCTACTATATGGATGAGTTCCACCTTCTTTTGAAAGAGGAACAGACCGCTTCCTATTCCGTAGAAATCTGGAAGCGTTTTCGAAAATGGGGCGGCATTCCGACCGGAATTACGCAGAATGTCAAAGACTTGCTCTCCAGCCGCGAGGTGGAGAATATCTTTGAAAATTCTGACTTTATTATCATGCTCAACCAGGCTGCCGGTGACCGGCAGATTCTGGCGAACCAGCTGAATATCAGTCCCCACCAGCTTTCCTATGTAACTCATTCCGGCGAGGGCGAAGGTCTTCTGTTCTATGGAAACGTGATCCTGCCCTTCGTTGACCACTTCCCGACAGAGCTGGAGCTGTACAGCATCATGACATCGAAGCTGTCGGAGGTTATGGAACGGGAGGCGTGAGATGCCGTTCAAAAATGAAGAGAGGATTTTTCCCAGGGACTACGAGGACAGAATTTTTTGTGAGGACTGCTTGACCTTTATGAAAGGAATTCCGGACGGGTCAGTTTTCCTGATTTTGACCGATCCCCCTTATGGCATCCATTACAGCAATCAGTTCGCAAAGAATCCGCACACCATGCTTCCGGGAGATGATGGGATTGATTATCCTGCATTTGCCAGGGAGAGCTACCGCATTTTACGCATGAACAGTCATGCGTATTTTTTTACCCGTTTTGACTGCTATCCGTACCATTTTCAATGCCTGAAGGAAGTTGGCTTTACCATCAAAAATTGCCTGGTAATTGAAAAAGGAACGCTTGGAGGGATTGGCGATCTGAAAGGAAGCTATGCAAGCAGCGCAGAGTGGGTGATCTTCTGTCAAAAAGGGCGGAGAGTTTTCAACTCAACTACGCTTCTGGAAAACCGGAATAAAGAAGGCACTATGTTTCACAAGGGACGCCAGCCTAGCAAACGGTATAAGACACGGTTTTCGGACTGCTGGTTTGGCTCAGAATACCCGAAGGCCACACACCATTCCATGTGGCAGAAAAAGAATGGAATCTTTCATCCAACGGTAAAAAATGAAGTCTGTCTGCAGTGGCTGATTCAAATATCCAGTAATCCGGGTGATTTAGTATTCGATGGATTTATGGGAACGGGAAGTACAGCGTTGGCTGCGATTCAATCTGGACGAAAATTTACCGGAACGGAAATCTCAGAGGAATATTGGAAAATCGCGCAAGAGCGGATTCGGGAGAACAGAAAGGGGGTGCGGTCGGATGAAGAATAAAACCACACGCCTGCGGTTTGAAGAAGAGGAACTGTCAAATAAGCCGGTTGCCCGTGCGGCAAAGAAAGCGGAACGGGCTGCGGATAAGGCGGACGCCGCGAAAGCCCGGCTGCCCACAAAGAATAAGCTGAAGCATGAGAAAGATAAGGCAGCTGACCGCAAGGAGCAGCTGCGCTTTGGCAAAAAGGATAATTCCAAAGATGCGGATTCTTCTCAAAAGACATCTGGACAGGCAAATAAGAAAGCGGTACCAGATCGAAAGAAATCGGTAGGCAAAAAGGAAGGCAAACAGAAAGCTGGCACAGCAGGTGTTAATGAGCATTTACGCTTCAACGATTCAGCAGTGGATGTAGTATCTCCTGTCAGCCGTATCAGCCGCACTGCTTCCCATGCGGTGACCGGTACGCTTGCTGGCCGTGTACACCATGAAATTGCGGAAAACGAGGATGACAACGTGGGTGTACAGGCGGCGCATCAGAGCGAAGAATTTGCGGAAGGCGCTGCACGGACTGTCAGTAATGTCCGGTACGGTCATAAGCTGAAAGCCTACCAGAAAGCAGCCCGGCTTGACCGGAAAGCAGACAAGGCAAATGTGGAAGCCCTTTATCAACAGGCTGTAACGGATAACCCGGAGATTGCATCCAATCCTATTTCCCGTTGGAAGCAGCGTCAGGAAATTAAGAAACAATATTATGCAGCAAAAGCTGCTCAGGGGGCTGCCTCTGGTTCTAAGGCTGCCAGTGGTGCGGCAAAAGGCACCGAAAAGACTGCTCAGGGAGCGAAAACACTGCTGGAACGGCTCAAAGAATTTGCTGTCCGGCATACCCATGCCATGATAATTATTCTGGTATTTGCTTTGCTTTTTCTGATGGTTTCCGGGGCGTTTTCCTCCTGTTCTGCCATGGTTCAGGGCGGTACTGGCTCTTTGCTGGGTACTTCCTTCACTGCTACGGATGAAGACATTACCGGAACCAATGAGGATTATAAGGCACTGGAAGCCGCACTGAAAAATGAGATCGACAATATCGAATCTACGCATCCCGGTTATGATGAATACCGATATCAGCTGGATGAGATCAACCACAATCCTTATGAGCTGACTGCCTACCTGACAGTTCTGTTTGAGGATTATACCAGAGCGGAAGTCCAGGAAACCTTACAGGAACTGTTTGACCGTCAGTATACGCTCACCCTTGAGGAAAAAGTGGAGGTGCGTACACGCACGGAGACACGCACCCATACAGTGACCGATCCGGAAACCGGTGAAACCTCGGAAGAAGAATATGAGGTTGAGGTGGAATACAACTACTATATTCTCAATGTCACACTTAGAAACAATGGGCTGGGGACGGCAATCGCTGCGTCAGGACTGACGGAGGATCAGCAGGAACGGTATAACATCCTGTTGCAGACCCAGGGCAACCGTCCCTATCTGTTTGAGGATGATATTTATGCCACGCCTACCGGCCCTTATACAGACTACGATATTCCGGGAGAAGCTCTGACCGATGAAAAATTCGCCAATATGATTCACGAGGCAGAAAAGTATCTTGGATTTCCTTATGTTTGGGGCGGAAGTTCACCCAGCACCAGCTTTGATTGTTCTGGTTTTGTCTGCTGGGTAATCAACAACTGCGGCAATGGCTGGAATGTTGGCAGAACCACAGCAAACGGCCTTATGGGTTCCTGTGATATTATTCCTGCCAGTGAGGCACAGCCCGGTGATTTAATCTTCTTCCAGGGGACGTATGATACTGCCGGTGCCAGCCATGTGGGAATTTATGTGGGCGGCGGGATGATGATCCACTGCGGAAATCCGATCTCTTATGCTTCGATAGAAACAAGTTACTGGCAATCTCATTTTTATGCGTATGGACGCATTCGTTGAGGAGGTATGTGAATGAGTGCAAAATTGGATCGAATCGGCGAAGAACGGGATAAAGCTCTTCGCAGGCGGGACGAATGGGATGCCCGCTATAAGGAACTGGATAAACGGTATCGGGAACAGGAAAACACGGAGATTCATGACCTGGTTCATGCGTTTAACCTGACTCCGGAACAGTTGGGACAGCTGCTGCGCCAGACCGCGCAGTCTCTTCCCTCTCCGGGAGCAGTGAATCAGGTGGTAAAGGAGGATGCCACGGATGAAGATTAAAAAGTTTTTCGCGCTGCTTTTGGCTATGACCTTTTGTATGGGTGTATTTTCGGTAAACGCCTACGCTTATGTGGATGAAAGCGCTGCGGCAGAATCGCAGCCAGTTCAGGAAGAACCAGTGCCGGAGAAAACTCCTGAGCCGGAGTCAGCGGAGGAACCCATGGAAGCTCTGACGCCGGATGGCAATCTGACGATTGTGGACGACAACGGCAGCCCGACAGGTGCTGGAAAGCAGTTCATCACATTGGTGAGCAAGGACGGCAATTATTTTTACCTGATTATTGACCGTGACGATGAAGGAGAACAGACCGTCCACTTCCTCAATCAGGTGGATGAAGCCGATCTTCTCAGTCTGATGGATGAGGATGCGGCGGCACAGTATCAGGAAAGTCTGGAAGTTGAAACAGAACCGGAGACTCCTGAGACAGCTGCACCGGAACCTGAGCCGGAACCGGTAGAGGAACCAGAAGAAAAATCCACGAATATGCTTCCGATTATTGTGCTGCTTGCGGCAGTGCTGGCTGGTGGCGGTGGATTCCTGTTTCTCCAGATGAAGAAAAAGAAGCAGGCTGAACAGACAAAGCCTGATCCGGACGCGGATTATACCGAAGACGAGGATGATGATTTTGAGCTGCCGGATGAGGACGATGTGACTGACGGTGAAGAAATTGACTCTGAGTCTGGAGAAGACGATGCATAGGATTAAACCGGCGTAACCCTACTTTCCCAAACGAGGCAGCTTTCGAGTTGCCTTGAACATACAAATTGCGATATGCCGTTACGGATGATATAATAAATAAATCAGCTATAGTTATTAAGGGGGCAGATTTTTTGAAGCAGTGTACAATTTGTGGGAAGCCTTTACCAAATGATTATAAAAAAGACATTTGTAAAGAATGCAAAAAGGATAAACGGCAAAAATGGTTTCAAAAAAATGGAAAGTGGATCGCTGTCAGTGCGGCAGCAATAGCCGCATACATTGCTAAAGTCCTATTGACCTCTGATACATCAGAGGAGCAGGATACATCAGATAGTACGGAAGATGATTATTCACCCGAAGTCATTAAGCATGAACCGGGCGAAAAATATTGGAATCCGAACACCAATAATTGGGAGAAAGATGGGAAACCATACTCATATCGTGTTTCTTATAGAGATCGAAGAGATGGAGAAATACATACTCATAACTATGCTGATGTAGATAACGGATATGAGGATTATCAATACTACAATAAACAGTGGTGGGCGGCAGATACACAATGGGATCATGTGCCACCTGATGAAGAATAAGCGTTGAAGTAAACATAGGCAGTCATGTACTCCGGTACAGGCTGCTTTTTTCATGCCAAAAATCGAAAGGAGTTGATTGCTCATGCTCAAACTCGTGGTTTGTGAGAAGCCCTCAGTCGCTCAGAGTATCTCAAAAGTGCTGGGAGCAACAAAGCGCGGCGATGGCTTTCTGGAAGGCGGCGGCTACATTATCAGCTGGTGTATCGGGCATTTGGTGGAATTGGCGCAGCCGGAAAGCTATGAAGAACGCTATGCCAAATGGCGAAAGGAAGACCTTCCGATTCTGCCCCATTCCTGGAAATACCAGGTGACGGCGGCAACGAAAAAACAGTTCTCCATTTTAAAGAAGCTGATGTTACACCCGGATGTGGAGAGTCTGGTCTGTGCAACCGATGCGGGGCGCGAAGGTGAATTGATCTTCCGTCTGGTCTATCATCAGTGCGGATGCAAAAAGCCCTTTGAACGCCTTTGGATTTCTTCTATGGAAGACACTGCGATCCGGGAGGGCTTTGCCAATCTGAAACCGGGGACAGAATATGATACTTTATATGAAGCCGCTCTCTGCCGGGAGCGTGCCGATTGGATTGTCGGGATCAACGCTACCCGGCTTTTTTCCTGCCTGTATGGTGTGACCCTCAATGTAGGGCGCGTGATGACTCCCACGCTCGGCATGGTGGTACTGCGGGAAGCAGCCATCTCCGCTTTTATGCCGGAGCCGTTTTATACGGTACAGCTTACGGTAAATAATTTTACTGTTTCCAGTGAGCGATTCAAAGAAAAAATGGATGCAGAATTGTGCCGCAAAGCCTGTCAGGAAGCAGGAACGGCAACTGTCTGTAAGGTGGAGCGCAGGGAGAAATCGGAAAAGCCGCCAGCCCTCTATGACTTGACAACGCTTCAGCGGGAAGCTAACCGTCTTTTCGGCTTTACGGCACAACAGACGCTGGACTATACGCAGAGCCTTTATGAAAAGAAACTGGTGACGTATCCCCGCACGGACAGCCGGTATCTGACCGAGGATATGGCGGCATCGCTTCCGGGGTTGACAGAAAACAGTGCTTTTGCGTTTGATGTACAGCGGCCCGCTGTGGTTCATGCAAGCGCAGTAATCAACGGGAAAAAAGTTACCGACCACCATGCCCTGCTTCCCACGGCAAGCATAGCGAAAGCTGACCTTATGGCTCTGCCTGCCGGTGAACAGTCTGTCTTGCGGATGATCGTAGCAAGACTTCTTGCCGCTGTAAGCGAGCCGCACCGGTATGCGGAAACTGCCGTGGAGCTAAGCTGTGCCGGTACTGTCTTTTCTGCCAAAGGGAAAGAAATTCTGGATGATGGATGGAAAACGATGGAACGTCAGCTTCTTCCGAAAGAGGAAAAAGCTGCAAAAATGCTTCCGCCATTAGCAGAGGGAGAGGCACTTCCCCTTCAGAAAACAGAAATAAAAGAGGGAAAAACTTCTCCGCCAAAGCATTTCACCGAAGACCTACTCTTACAGGCAATGGAAGCAGCCAGCGCCGATGACTTTCCAGAGGATGCGGAACGGAAAGGAATTGGCACTCCTGCCACCCGTGCCGCCATCATCGAAAAACTGGTTCTGAAAGGCTTTTTGGAGCGCAAAGGCAGCGGTAAGGCAAAGACGCTGATACCCACAGAAAAAGGGAAAGCCTTAATTACCGTAACGCCGGAGCAGCTCCAGTCCCCTGCTATGACAGCAGACTGGGAGGAAAAGTTGTCGGAGGTGGAACACGGCGAATATGCGCCGGAAACTTTCATAGATGAGATTTCCGGCATGATTATGGAACTGGTCAACAACTATGAGATTGTGAAAGGAGCCAAAGTGCTTATGCCTGGTACAACTGTAATCGGAACCTGCCCTCACTGTGGGGCTGAAGTCATAGAACGTCAGAAGGGATGGTTTTGCTCCAATCGAGAATGCCGCTTCATTCTCTGGAAAGACAACGCCTACTTCAAGAAAATTGGCAAACGCCTCACTGCTCAGATGGCGGAGCGGCTGGTACGGGACGGAAGAATCCGCGTGAAGGACTGCAAAAGCCAGAAAACCGGAAAGACCTACAATGCTTCTGTTCTGCTGTCCACCGAAGCAGATGGACGCCCGAAATTTCAGCTGGAATTTGAAAGCGGAGGTGGCGGGAAATGAGTGCGGAAAAGTTAGAAGCAGTTTATCTGGTAGACCGTCAGTTTTTTCTCCACCTCAAGGAAACGGAAAGCGGCTTTCAGTATGAAGCGTTCCATCGGAGCGATAAGAAAGAAAATTACTCCGGAATGCTAACATGGGAAGACCTTCTGGAGAGTCGAATTGCCTCCCCGCTGGCAGCTGCACGGGTAGCCGCCTGTGAAGAGATTGGACTGGAAGGTCAGGAAGTGGCGAAAGTATCACTGCTGTCCCTGCTTCCGTATCCCCAGTCAGAGATTCGACGCCGAAGCCTTCAGGAACCAGCCAGTCTTCCCTCCCACGATATTCGCTTTATCGACAGCCGGTACAAGGAACTGTTCCGTATCCCGGACGGAGGGACAATTCAGGTGGATTATCCGGATCGACATTTTGCGGCCAAATGCAGCTACATTGACGACTACCATACCCAGGTTGGAAACAACGTCTACCACATTTGCCAGTTTGCAGAGATTCTGGAACGCGGCGGCGGAACCTGCCGCCCGGAACCGGAGCTTGACCGGGATACTGCCGCATGGCAGCTGGGAAGTCAAAACTATCTGACAGTGGAACGCAGTCTGTCAGGATGGGCGTACCATTTATACGATCAGGGATTTCAGCCGGTAGCTGCCGGAGAAGTGGGCGGACTGGAAACTTCGATTCTGGAAGCCCGTGATCAGGCGATGGAACAATGCAGGCTTAGTAGCCGCAATCGGGAACTGACCGATTATGACCGGGAAGAATTTCACAGGAGGGAGTTTATGTCACAGGATAAAATTGAAAAGTGGGATGAAGTAAACGGTAATACGGGAAACAACGGCAGGCTGGAAGCCTTCCTGGATAGTGCCGGGGACAACTATGCGATTTTGCAGCTGCGCGATATTGAGGAAACACGCATGGAGCGGTTTTCTTCCCTGCGGATGCTGGAACGGATGGATATGGAAGTGAATATCGACCATTATGAAGTGGTATATATCGCACCACTACCGATTCACACGAACCGCCCCGCCTTTCTGGAAAGCGTCTTCGAGAAATTTAATCTGGATCGCCCGGAAGATTTTAAGGGTCACAGTCTTTCGGTCAGCGACATTGTTGCCATCCGTGAAAATGGCGCGGTATCCTGTTATTACTGTGACAGTACCTGCTTTCAGGAACTTCCCGGACTTATCCCGGAGAATTATCTGAAAAATGCGGAAATGCAGCTTGAGGATGATTACGGTATGATCGACGGCGTTGTTAATAATGGTGCAAAAGACCGTAAGGAGAAAGCGGCAAAGGATAAAGCTGAGAAGCCTTCTGTGGTGGAGCAGCTGAAAAACCAGCCACACTGTGAGGTCAGAAAGAAATCCACGATCAAATACGCGGAACAGGAGCGATGATACGAGAAAAAGAAAAGGAGCTTGGAACGATGAAGACATTTACTTCCAATGAAATGAATCTGATGTGCCTGTACAATTCCGGCACCCGTCTGGAGTTGATCGAAAATCTGACGGATATGCGGGGCTATCTGCAGGCCGACGAAACAGAGCTGCTGACACTGACCGACTGTGTGCTGGAAAAGCTGCGCCAGATGAACGATCAGGAGTTTTCGGCACTGGATTTGTACCCCGATTTTATGGACTGACAAGGAGTTAAATACTGCCGGGATGGAAAACACTGTCCCGGCTTTTTTCTGCTGTAAGGAAGGAGGCCAATATGTGGAGTAAAGCAGATTTTTATTCGGCGGTTGCAAAAGAAACTCTGGAAGGACTGACAGCCAGCTGGCAGGAATGGGCAAAGTTCCTTACCACGGCTTCCCGGCTGTATAAGTATCCGTTCATGGATCAGATGATGATTTACGCACAAAGGCCGGATGCCACCGCCTGCGCAGAATACGATTTATGGAATGACAAGATGAACCGCTACGTCCGGCGCGGATCAAAAGGGATTGCCCTTTTAGATGAGCGCGGTGACAAGCTGCGTCTGCGCTATGTATTTGACGTGGCAGATACGGGAACAAGGGAAAATTCGCGGACACCCTGGCTGTGGACAATGGAGGATCAGCATATCGTTCCCATTATGGCTATGCTGGAACGAAACTACGGCGTTGGTGGAGCTGACCTGGGCGAACAGATTGCGGCGGCCGCCCGAACTCTGGCAGACGAGTATTGGGCAGATAACCAGAAGGACTTCTTCTACATCGTTGACGATTCCTTCTTAGAAGGGTACGATAATTACAACATCGGAATCCAGTTTAAGACAGCAGCCACCGCCAGCATCACTTATACGGTACTCAGCCGGTGCGGTTTGAATCCAGCGGAATATATGGGGCATGAGGACTTCATGCCGATCTTCGACTTCAACACCATTCCGGCAGTTATGGCACTGGGTTCCGTCGTCAGCCAATGCAGCAGGCAGATTCTCCTGCAGATCGGGGACACTATCCGGACTGCGGAGCGGGAAGCCATTGAGGAAAGGAGAAAATGGGATGAAGAACACCTTAACCTACACGAGGAACGGGGATTACCTGATTCCGAACCTGAAACTGGACGAGCAGCCGGAGAAGCCCCTGGGCAAATATGGACGGATGCGCCGGGCGTATCTGAAGGAGAACCGTCCGCTTCTGTACAATCAGTTCCTGCTGAACGGGACGCTGTATCCGCACCTGTTGGAGATCGAGGAGACGGCAAACCAGAGGTTGGAGCAGATGATGAGCCAGCTTCTGGAGAGAGACCCGGCTCCGGACAAGAAGCAGAACGCGATGGCGTGGGTACAGCACATGAACGCACTGAAAGCCCAGGTCGAGGAAGTGATTTTGACGGAGCTTATCAACAGTTAAGTTTTACTTTTCCAGAGGAAGCCCCCACCGCCAAACAGTCCATGAAAGGATCGAGCGAACCATTGCCCGGTCCTTTTTCTGTGCCTAAAAATCAGGATAACGAAAAGGACGCAGAAAACGCCGCCTCCGAAGAGACAGCAGAACACCAGGAAGTTCATGACCTGAGCCAGTATCCGATTACCCGCCGTGGTGATGATATTACCATTGGCACCGGCAACCCCACTCATGTGGTAGACATCACGGTGTCGGAAGAAGAATATGAAGCAATCAAACAGGCCATCCCGGAAGAACCGGCATACGATCCCGCTTCGCTGCCGTATCACATGGGTGATACCGTTTACCTGGATAATCAGGAATATCGGATTACCGAACTGCGGGAAGACACGGTGCAGCTCCTTCCTAATGGGGTGACTTACCCTGTATTCCGTGCAGAAAGCCGGGAACGGTTCGAGGGACTGCTTCGGCAGGACAGCCGCAACGGCGCTGTAACGGAGTATCTTGCCCCCAATCCGTCAAATGTCGATCAGGATTTGCTGGAAGTGCTGGCTACTGGACTGCTCTCTGCGCAGGATAAAGAGTATATTTCTGGCTGGCTGCGGGATGGGGAAGGCAATACCCGGATTGCACAGCGGCTTTCAGAACTGTTTGCAAACCGGGCGGAAACGATGGAACTGGCTACCGGGGACACGGCAGATTTCCGCACCTACACCACCGGTATCGAAGTGGAGATTCTGGACAGTGAAGAACGCAGGCTGGCGGCGCTGGGCGGCAGCTGGGGCGACATGGCTCCCATTCTTCGCGGACTGTATATCCATGAGCAGGAAGGCTTTTATCAGAACCCGGAAGGTTACCGGCAAAAGCAGACGGTACTTGAGGGACAGCCGTCCTACCAGGTAGGCGATTCTGTCTTCCTGCCTGCGCCTGATCAGCCTATCAGCGGCACTCTTGGTTACGTTGGCGACACCACTGTGCGGATTGATACCGGCCCATATTCCTGGAGTAACAAGGTTATGGGGCGCAGTCAGTTTGAAGAACTTCTCCGTCAGGATGAGCGAAACGCCAGCCTGTTTGTGCAGGAAGAAAAAGAATCAGATACACCAGAATTACCGGAACTGACAACGGAGCCGGAAACTATTTATCCTGCCGAACAAAACGAACTGCCTTATGATATTGTAGTGGAACGGCTGCGTGTAAACGAGGCGGAACGTCCGGAACCGGAGACTGTTGCTGCAAACTTTCGCATTACCGATGAACACCTGGGTGAAGGCGGGCCGAAGCAGAAATTCCGCGCCAACATCATGGCAATCCAGCTTCTGAAAAAATGTGAGGAAGAAAACCGCCCGGCTACGCTGGATGAGCAGAAAATCCTTTCCGGGTATGTCGGCTGGGGCGGCCTTGCAGATGCTTTTGATGAGCACAAAGGTAACTGGGCAACGGAATACCTGGAACTGAAAACGGTTCTGACACCGGAGGAATATGCGGCTGCCAGGGCTTCTACCTTGAACGCACATTACACCAGCCCCACGGTGATCCATGCGATTTACGATGCCGTGGAGCAGATGGGTTTCCGTCAGGGCAATATTCTGGAGCCGTCCATGGGCGTAGGAAACTTCTTCGGTCTTCTGCCGGAGAGTATGCAGCAGAGCCGTCTTTACGGTGTGGAGCTGGACAGCATTTCCGGGCGGATTGCAAAAAAGCTGTATCCCAATGCAGAGATCACTGTTGCCGGATTTGAAACCACTGACCGTCGTGATTTTTATGATTTGGCGGTTGGCAATGTCCCCTTTGGCGATTATAAGGTCAATGATAAACCTTACAATAAGCTGGGCTTTTCCATTCACAACTATTTCTTTGCCAAAGCGTTGGATCAGGTGCGTCCGGGAGGTGTGGTTGCTTTTGTGACCAGCCGTTATACCATGGACGCCAAAAGCCCGGAGGTGCGCAAATACCTGGCACAGCGGGCGGAACTCTTAGGGGCAATCCGCCTGCCGAACAATGCGTTCCGTGCCAATGCCGGTACGGATGTGGTATCAGATATTCTGTTCCTGCAAAAACGGGAACACCCCATTGATTTGGATGCGGACTGGATTCACCTTGGACGCAACGAGGACGGGCTGACCTTAAACAGCTACTTCGTGGAGCATCCCGAGATGGTATTGGGACGGCTTTCCACCGAAAGCACTCAGTATGGCAAAGAGGAATGTACGGTGCTGCCCATTGACGGCGCTGATTTAAGCGAACAGCTGAAAGAAGCGATTTCCCATATCCATGGGGAGTATGTAGCACAGGAACGGGAGAATCCGGAACTGGAGGACAATGCCTCTGTACTGCCTGCAGATCCGACGGTAAAAAACTTTTCCTACACGGTGGTAGACGGCGAAGTATATTTTCGGGAAAATTCCATTATGTCGCCGGTTGACTTAAACGATACCGCAAAAGGCCGGGTCAAAGGCATGGTGGAGCTGCGTCAGATCGTCAATGACCTGATTGAGTACCAGCTGGAAGACTATCCACAGGAAGCTATCGAGGCCAAACAGCAGGAACTAAATACCGCCTACGATGCCTTTACCCAAAAGTATGGGTTGATTAACAGCCGTGGCAACGAGAAGGCATTTTCAGAGGATTCTTCCTACTATCTGCTCTGCTCGCTGGAGAATATTGATGAAGATGGAAATCTGGAAAGCAAAGCCGATATTTTCACCAAACGCACCATCCGTCCGGAACGTCATGTGACCCATGTGGATACGCCCAGCGAAGCACTGGCGGTTTCCATCGGAGAACGTGGCAAGGTAGACATTCCGTTTATGGCAGAACTGCTGGGGAAAGCGGATGATTTCGAGGCCGTCACCGGCGAGTTGACTGGCGTGATTTTCCGTGATCCCATGGCACCGGAAGCGCCGGAACTTGGCTGGCAGACTGCGGATGAATATCTGTCCGGTAATGTGCGCGATAAGCTGCGGATTGCACGGCTTGCCGCACAAACCGATCCACAGTACACGGTTAATGTGGCTGCGCTGGAAAAAGCCCAGCCCAAAGACCTGGAAGCCTCGGAGATTGAGGTGCGCTTGGGCGCTACTTGGATTGATCCAAAGTATATCCAACAGTTTATGGAGGAAACTTTTGAGACACCCTTCTATCTCCGCCGTGCTATTGAAGTGAAATTTTCCACGATTACGGCAGAATGGCAGATTTCCGGTAAAAGCAGTACCGGGCGGCATGATGTGGCGGCCTATGTGACGTATGGTACAGATCGGGCGAACGCCTATAAAATTCTGGAGGATACTCTGAATCTGAAAGATGCCCGGATTTACGATACCATTGAAGATGCAGAGGGCAATAAAAAGCGTGTTCTCAACAAAAAGGAAACGACCCTCGCTCAACAGAAACAGCAGGCAATCAAGGACGCTTTCCGGGACTGGATCTGGCGTGACCCGAAACGCAGAGAAACACTGGTGGCAAAGTATAATGAACTGTTCAACAGCACCCGTCCCCGCGAATATGACGGCAGCCACATTCATTTTGTCGGCATGAACCCGGACATTAAGCTGCGGCCGCATCAGCGGAATGCCATCGCTCATGTGCTGTATGGCGGCAATACACTGTTAGCACATGAGGTAGGAGCCGGGAAAACCTTTGAAATGGCTGCTTCAGCAATGGAAAGCAAACGGCTGGGGCTGTGCCAGAAGTCGATGTTTGTGGTTCCCAACCACCTGACTCAGCAGTGGGCGAATGAATTTCTGAGGCTTTATCCCAGCGCAAAACTTCTGGTGACAACGAAAAAAGATTTTGAAACTGCAAAACGAAAAAAATTCTGTGCACGGATTGCCTCTGGGGATTATGATGCGGTCATCATCGGCCATAGCCAGTTCGAGAAAATCCCCATCTCAGCGGAGCGGCAGGAACGGCTCTTACAGGAACAGATCGATGATGTGACCGAAGCACTGGATGAGCTGAAACGGAGCCGGGGCGAGAATTTTACCATCAAGCAGATGGAAAAGACCCGGAAGTCACTCCAGGCAAGACTGGATAAACTGCTTAACACAGATCGGAAGGATAATGTGATTACCTTTGAGCAGCTTGGCGTAGACCGGCTGTTTGTGGACGAGAGCCAGGCATACAAAAACCTGTTCTTATACACAAAAATGCGAAATGTAGCAGGGTTATCCACATCGGAAGCCCAGCGAAGCAGCGATATGTTTATGAAATGCCGGTATCTGGATGAAGTTACCGGCGGGCGCGGCGTAGTATTTGCCAGCGGCACTCCCGTCTCCAACAGTATGACGGAATTATACACCGTCATGCGCTACCTCCAGTACAACACCTTACAGCAAAAGGGACTCACTCACTTTGACTGCTGGGCGTCCACCTTCGGAGAAAGTACTACGGCGATTGAATTGGCTCCGGAAGGAACCGGATACCGGGCAAGAACCAGGTTTGCAAAATTTTTCAATCTTCCGGAACTGATGAACCTTTTTAAAGAGGTCGCGGATATAAAAACCAGTGACCAGCTGAATCTGCCAGTGCCGGAAGCAAAATTTGAGACGGTTGTGGTGCAGCCCTCGGATATTCAAAAAGAAATGGTTGCGGCGCTCTCAGAACGGGCGGCTGCCGTCCACAGCGGGCAGGTTGATCCGTCCCAGGACAATATGCTCAAAATTACTTCGGATGGCAGGAAAATCGGGCTTGACCAGCGCCTGATGAACCCGCTCCTGCCAGACGATCCGAACAGCAAGCTCAATGCCTGTGTGGGAAATGTGTTCCGGATATGGGAGGAAGGAAAGGAAAGTCGTCTGACGCAGCTCCTGTTCTGTGATATGAGCACCCCAAAAGATGACGGTACGTTTAATGTCTATGACGACATCAAGGCGAAGATGATCGCACGGGGCGTTCCTGCAGAAGAAATTGCTTTTATCCATGATGCGGACAACGAGGTAAAGAAAAAAGAACTCTTTGCTAAAGTGCGCACGGGTCAGGTGCGGGTGTTGCTCGGCTCCACGCAGAAGATGGGGGCTGGCACCAACTGCCAGGACTTGCTTGTGGCTGTCCATCACCTGGATGTGGGCTGGCGTCCTTCCGATATGACACAGAGAAATGGGCGTATCATCCGCCAGGGCAACCGAAACAAAGAGGTTCAGATCTACCAGTATGTGACGGAAGGCACTTTTGACGCTTACCTTTACCAAACGCTGGAGAACAAGCAGAAATTTATTTCGCAGATTATGACCAGCAAATCGCCGGTGCGAGCCTGTGACGATGTGGATGAGCAGGCACTCAGCTATGCGGAGATCAAAGCACTGTGCGCCGGTGACAGCCGGATCAAGGAAAAGATGGACTTGGATATTGATGTGGCGCGTCTGAAAGTGCTGAAATCTGACCATCAGAGCCAGCAGTACCGGCTGGAAGACCGCCTGTTAAAGTATTTCCCAGCAGAGATGGAAAAACAGCGCGGCTTTATTCAGGGATTTGAAGCCGATATGCAGACCGTGACAGCACATCCTCTTCCGAAAGAGGGATTTGTCGGCGCGGAGATTCAGGGACGAACATTCTCTGAAAAGGAATTGGCAGGTGAGGCGATTCTGGCAGCCTGCAAGAGTTATACTGGCATGGAGCCGGTGGCGCTGGGAACGTACCGTGGTTTTTCCATGGAACTTTCGTACAACAGCCTCAGCCAGGAATACGAGATTGCGCTGAAAGGCTCCATGACCCATACGGTTACGTTGGGAACAGATGCCAGAGGAAATTTCACTCGTATGGATAATACGCTCGCCGGTTTGGAGGGCCGTAAAGAAAAGGCGCAGGTACAGCTGGAAAACCTGCACAATCAGCAGGAAGCGGCGAAGGCAGAGCTTGGCAAGCCCTTCCCCCAGGAAGCGGAACTGGCTGAGAAAAGCGCACGGCTGGCTGAACTGGACGCCGCCCTCAATATGGACGATCACGGCATGGAGGAAGAAGTAACAGAGCCGGAAGGCCGTTCTTCTGTATTGGCAGATTTGAAAGCAAAGGCAGCGATGGTCTGTGAAACTCCAAAACGGCATATGGAACGGGAAGAGGTACGGTAATGGAAAAACTGAATAATACGATTATCCTGCGGGTTTCAAAGGCAGACCGTGAGCGTATCCGGGCAAAAATGGACGAGCTGGGCGTAATGAATATGAGTGCCTACATCCGTAAAATGGCACTGGATGGCTACTGTGTGAAGCTGGATTTGCAAGACTTGAAAGAACTGATCCGGCTGCTGCGCATCTGCAGCAATAATCTGAATCAGTATGCAAAAAAGGCGAATGAAACCGGGAGTATTTACCTGGCTGACATTCAGGATTTACAGGTGCGGCTGGATGATTTGTGGCAGGCGACAAAGGAGCTGCTGGTACGACTGGCCAGTATCTCCTAAATCTGTTATAGCAGGTGTTTGGCGTGAGCGAAACGCCTGCAACATAGTTTTCAGAACTTCACTTATGGTTTAGATAGACTTATTCACGGATTTTCAGTATACTTCATTTATAGGGTTAACAAGCAAACTGAGGTTCAGAGGAAGCAGATATGATTGAAGTATTATTTGGAGAAAGTGAAGCGGCTTCCATGAAAGCCGCAAAAAGTATGAAGATAGTTGGTTATGTAAATGGGCCAACGTCGGTATTGGTGACAGGAAAAGAGACACCGCCGGAGAGAACCTTCGCCGGATGGGTGGAAGGAACATCAGAAGACGTAGTCTGCCTTGGCTTCATGCTGGATATTGGTAATATCAAGGAGCCTATAGACAGTCCATATCGGAAAAATCTCATCTATTCCATGTATGCACAAAATCAGTATGTTAAAAATCCAGAAATAGATCAGGAATTGAAGCTGACAGGTGAAGTTTATTTGAATGAATTGTTGCGCTTAAAAGAATATCTGGAAAATGGGGAAACAATCCGAGTCTGGTACAGCGATACACCATATTCCATATGTGGTTTTTACAGTCTGTGTCAGATACTGCAAAAGTATAAAAATGAGATTCATATCGTAAAACTTCCGGAATATATGGTAAGAAAAACAAGTATTATTTCTTACAGAAACTGGGGCGAAGTTTCGGCGGAGGAATTTGCAGAATTCCTCACCTATGAAAGTGTGCTGACCAAAGAAGAAGTGAGGATGTATGCACAGTTATGGACAGAATTAACAGAGGATAACAGTCCTCTCAGAGCAATGATAAATGGAAAAGTTACCGGCGTTTCAGAAAACTTTTATGATTTTTTGATATGGAAAAGACTTACACGTAAACCAATCAAAGAGGCAAGATTAATAGGCGATATTCTCGGTTGTTTTCAGATCGGTATGGGTGACTGGTGGTTCGCCAGACGGATCGAACATTTTATACAGCAGGATAAAATCAAAGTTATAAACGATTCCGAAAATAAATATGCGAGAGTGATCTGCATAGCAGATACTATATCTGTTTGATAACTTCCTGTGTGTATTGATGCGATAAGCCATCGCTGCTTCTTTTTTCGCGTTCCAAAATCAACCAAATGACATCCTTGCCTGAGCCAACACGAATAACTATAATACAAGTAGAAAGGCGGTGAGTAAAGTGATGAAGCTTATGAAACTCCCCTTTAAGCTACTGGCACTTCCCATCATTCTGATTTTGATGGCAGCGGCTCTTTTGGTAAAACTCGTAACTAACCTGTCAGCTTATGTAATGGGGCCTCTGATGTTGTTTATACTCGGATGCGGAATTTACTCAGCTGTACAGCAAATGTGGACTTCGGTGGCAATTCTGGTCGTTCTGGAAATTCTATGTGTAGCCGCTATGTTCTTTGCCGTAGTGCTCGAAACCGCACTGGACGGTATGAAGGATTCCCTTATGGGTTTTGTACATTCATAATAGAATAAAATGTTTTGGGCAGGCTGCTCCGCAAGAAATAAGCGGAACGGCCTGCCTCCTTTTTTGCTGTGGAGAGGACGGTGAACTATGGCGGCAACAAGACTGATTGCATTGCATATCAACAAAGGGAAAACCATTGCACAGTGCCTGCGCGACCGGACTGATTATGCTCAGAATCCGGGAAAGACGGAAAAAGGCGAACTGGTGAGCGGATATGAATGTGATCCCATGACGGCTGACGAGGAATTTCTTCTGGCTAAGCGACAATATCTCCACATCACCGGCAGGCGGCAGCAAAATGATGTGATTGCCTATCAGATTCGTCAGTCCTTCAAACCGGGTGAGATTACACCGGAGGAAGCCAACCGGGTTGGCTATGAACTGGGGCTGCGGTTCACCAAAGGAAAACACGCTTTTTTGGTAGCAACTCACACAGACCGTGCCCACATCCATAATCATATCGTTTTCAATTCCACTTCGCTGGACTGCAAGCGTAAATTTCGTGACTTCCATAACTCCGGCCTTGCTCTTCAGAAGGTCAGCGACATCATTTGTGTGGAGCATGGGCTGTCTATTATTGAGAAGAAACCATACAAAGAGCGTGTCAAACGAACCACTTATCCGAAGCGGCACTGCTTTCGTGATGAAATCCGGCAGGCTATCGATCAGGCGCTTCTAAAGAAACCAAAGGATTTTGAAGAATTTCTCCGGCTTCTGGAACAGGACGGCTATACCTGCAAGCGCGGCAAACACACGGCGCTCTGGAAGGAAGGACAGGATCGTTTTCTGCGTTTCCGCTCTTTGGGAGATGGATACACAGAGGAAGAAATCCGTGCTGTCATTTTGGGCGAAAAAGAACACCGTATCCGAAGCAAGAATAAACAGTCTGTTAGCCAGAAACGCCTGAATCTGCTGGTAGATATTGACGCCAGACTTCAGGCGAAAGGAATCGGCTATCAGCGATGGGCTACGGTCTATAATCTGAAACAAATGGCGCAGACCATGATTTTCCTTCGTGAGCATGGAATTGAGAATATCGACCAGCTTCATGAGAAAACGAAACAGTCAACAGAACGCTTCGACCAACTGGATGAAAAAATCAAGACGGCAGAAAAACGTCTGGTGGAGATTGCTTCCCTGAAAAAACACATCATCAACTATGCCAAAACAAAGGATGTATATGTAGATTACCGTAAGTCTGGATACAGCAGAAAATTTTATGAATCCCATCGGGAAGCAATAACCCTGCACAAAGCAGCAAAGGATGCCTTTAACGAATTGGGAATCAAGAAACTTCCAAAGGTAAAGGACTTATCAGCAGAATATGCCGAAGTTCTGGCAGACAAGAAATCCGCCTACGCACAATACCGGAATGCACGGACTGAGATGCAGGACTGTTTAAAAGCGGAAAAAAATGTGGAGCAATTCTTGAATCTGACTCGTCAGGAAGAAGAAAAGGCTCAGGAAGAAAAGAGAAAAAAAGAAACTCAAAGATAAGCATGAATGCCCCGGATTGACTGTAATAGGTCGTCCGGGGCGTTTTTTGTGTATGAACTGCTATCAGGAGCTTTGCCGCAGCCATCTGCGGATTTGCAGTTCGCCTCTGTTTACCAACTGCTGTGCGCGGTTATAAGATACACCTAATTGTTCAGCAAGCTGCCGATAAGTTGTACCACTGTTAATCGCCAGCACGGCGTTTCTCTCCCGTTCGGGAAGCTGCTCGATTAGGATGTCAATCCTGTCTTTGGTTTTTGGCAGATAAAGATGATGTAGTGCCGGTCTGGAGTTTCCGGATGTAGCAGTTCTGGCGGTTCTTTGCGTAATATTTGGAAGATTGTCATAATAATAGGCAATCATGTCATCACATTGATGGTAAAGCCAGCGGTCAATTTTATAAAAGTGTTGAATGAAGCGTCTTTCGTCTTTATCACATTTACCGTCAAATGCGGGAGCAAAGTCAATCCGGTCAACACTACCACGGGGGAATTGATCGTGGCGAAATGGGATTTCCTCATTAAACTTATCCTCTCCCCACCTCAAGGGATCGATAATGGCTATTATTGACAGATGTTTTTCCGGTCGCTCCCTACGCAATTTCTGGATACAGGCGACTGCCTTTTGTGCAAAAATCTCGTGGCAAGTATGAAAATAGAACTCAACGACGCAATCCTCATTTGAAATTTTATTGATTTCCTGATATAGCAAATCGCCCATTTCCTCTTCCCAGAAAAAGCGATCCGCTACAAAACACACTTTCTTCATGATCGCCTCCTCCAGATAGACATTCCGAGATCACCACGCAGTTTTTGAGCCGACTTTTTGATGAATTGCTCTGGTGAGGGGCATCTTTTATCAAAGCCCATTTCCTTCCATAGTGCCTGAGACTCCTGTGTGTCATCCTTGTGGCTGTACGCATCTGCAAGAGCTATCTGCATCTCGCGGTAAACATCTTCTGGTGTCGTATTATTTTCGGTGGCAACTTGTTTCAGAATCTTTTGGAAATTCATAATTTCATCCTCCGTTAGAGTTTGTACTTGTTCTTTAGAACTACTTTAACATAAAATGACTGTCGGTGGATGGCATCTTTTGTCGAAATTATAAAAATTCTATAAAAAGAAAGAGAGCCTTTACGGCTCCCCTGATATTTCTTATTCTTCTGTCAGAATGCGGAATGCATTCAGGATCTTCATTCTCTCCCGATGCGGCAGATGAGAAATCCGATTGGATAGCTCACAGGCTGCGCTCTCCGTGGCATGGTCAACTACATCAATCAGCAGTGAATCTGCGGAAACGCCCAGTGCGTTTGCGATGGCTACAAAAGAATCCAGATTGGGAATCTTAAGACCTCGTTCTATTACGCTCACATGAGTGGGGCTGAGATCGACCAACGCTGCCAGTCCTTCCTGTGTTAGTCCCTTTGCCTCACGGGCAGCTTTGATCCGTTGTCCAACAGCTTGTGCGTCCATCTCGTCACCTCCTCCTTTAGAACTATTTCTCGTTCCTCTTTAGTATATCGGTCATCTTCTGTGTAATACAGAAGATAAAGAACATGAAATAGTGCTAAAGAACGAATTGCGTGAATTTATCTGTATTCCGATCTGCGGTGTTTGGGATGGATATATTTATGTATATGAAAATGGGTTTGACTGATTTCGAGTAGGTTTGGACTGTTTTTTTTGATTGGATCTGCTATAATTTTGATAAGCAGATGGTCAACGCCAGCAGAATAACATCTCAGTAAGGAAGGTGCCTGGTTTGGACAATGAGTTTTTTGTGGACAGCAGAGATTATCTTTATCAGCCATTTAGCCATGAGGGATTTTCCGGGCAGCTGCTTTTGGCGACTCCCATAAGAAAAGGTCTGACACCTCTTCTCATAAAACAGGAACAGCCATGTTCGGCCTGCTGTGAATTCATATATTCCCGGCTCGCGCAGGAAATGCAAATTCCGGTTCCGAAGGCGTTCCTGGTAAAAAAGAGCGCCCGCAAAGAGAGCTGGCCGTTTAAGACACCTTATGTTGTTGGAATCACTTACTTGGAAGGACTGCATCCATTCACAACGGAAGACCTGCAAAATTCTATCAATATGGCTTTTGAGTATGCCTGTCACTATGCTTTGGCTGTTATGTTCGAGCAAATTGATGCGGTGCAGATAGCAGCAACGCCTGACGGAAATCTTGTTGGCTTTGATTTTACGGATTGTTTCCGTCTTAGTGATTTGACCGAAGCAATATTAAAAAAGCAGGATACTTTGCTAATCCATTTCCTGAAAATGCTACTGAACGCATTCAAACAGGATGATTTTTCATCTTCTGCAAGACTTGGTGCTGAAGTGGTTGCAAAGCATCTTGGCGTTCCTCAGATACCGGCAGTATACCCATTCTACCTTGAGCCGATGAAGCGATTCTGTAGGATTGGAAATGAGCAGATCAAAGAGATTTTGGAAGCACTGGATGAGGTGTATCCGGTGGCAATCAGTGTATATTTTGAAGAATACCTGACTGAATTAAAGCTGAAAATCAGCAAGTATCTTGAAACTATTTAAGACGAAGGAGGCTATTATTATGAAGTACAAACTGTATCGTTCTTTTGGTGACCTGGACAAAGATGTGAAAAAGCATGAATTAGTTGCTGTCGAGTATGGCAGTACGATTGAAGACGTAGAGGACGCACTGATAAAGGATGTGGCCGATGATTTGGCTGGTGACACCAAATATGCTGGATGTGAAACATCTGCCTATGCACCAGAACCTATAAAGAGTTTCCGAAAAGTGAAGAGATATGATTACGAGATGATGGGAATCGTTTATCCGCCTCGCGCCGAGACGAATGTACTGATTGACTATGGCATTATAGAGGAATCGGAGAATTGAGAATTCGGAAAATATTTACGGTCTTGTTGCCGTGCTTATCTAAAAGCTGACAGGAAGGAGGCGTTGAACAATGTCAGATAAAACGTATATTGCCATAGATTTGAAATCGTTCTACGCTTCCGTTGAGTGTATGGAGCGTGGACTTGATCCGATGACAACCAATCTGGTGGTCGCAGACGCCAGCAGGACGGAAAAGACTATCTGCCTTGCGGTATCTCCGGCTTTAAAATCCTATGGGATTCCCGGAAGACCCAGACTGTTTGAAGTCGTGCAAAAGGTCAAAGAGGTCAACTTCATACGACAGCAAAAAGCACCGGGACGGAAACTGACAGGTTCTTCAGTTCAGGATGGAGAACTGAAAGCAAATCCCGCTTTAGCTGTAGACTATGTGGTGGCACCGCCGCAGATGGCACATTATATGAAAATCAGTGCCAGGATTTATGAGGTATATCTCAAATATATTGCACCGGAAGATATTCATGTTTATTCGATTGATGAAGTCTTTATTGACGCAACCAGTTACTTAAGAACGTATCAGCTGACAGCCCGCGAACTGACAATGAAAATGATTCTTGATGTTCTGGATACTACTGGGATTACTGCAACAGCCGGGATTGGCACGAACCTGTATCTCTGTAAAGTTGCGATGGATATAGAGGCGAAACATATTTCACCGGATCAGAATGGTGTCCGGATTGCTGAACTGGACGAAATGTCTTACCGGCGTTCCCTGTGGTCACATCGCCCATTGACTGATTTCTGGCGGGTAGGAAAAGGGTACACAAAAAAGCTGGAAGAACATGGCCTTTATACGATGGGTGATATAGCCCGCTGCTCAGAAGGTAAACCGGGTGACTACTATAACGAGGAACTTTTGTATCAGCTTTTCGGCATCAATGCGGAATTGCTGATTGACCATGCTTGGGGCTGGGAGCCTTGTACGATTGCAGATATTAAAGCCTACAAACCGGAAAGTAACAGTGTCGGCTCCGGTCAGGTGCTGCAATGTCCGTATCCGTTTGAAAAAGCAAAACTTGTAGTACGGGAAATGACCGACCTGCTGGTTCTTGATTTAGTGGATAAAGGACTTGTGACAAATCAAATTGTTTTGACAGTCGGTTATGATATTGACAATCTGAAAGACCCGGCGCGGCGAAAGAAATATCATGGAGAAATCAAGACAGACCGGTATGGACGAAGCATTCCAAAGCACGCCCACGGTACTGCCAACCTGAAAAAATACACTTCTTCCACTCGTCTGATTACCCAGGCTGTGATGGAACTGTTTGACCGGATCGTAGATAAAGATCTTCTGGTGCGCAGAATTAATATGGCTGCTACTCATGTTATCACTGAGGCAGAAGCACAGACACAAAGCGAAAATAACTTTGAGCAGTTAGATTTATTTACAGACTATTCTGTTCGTCAAAACCTGCTGGAAAAAGAAAATGAGGAACTGGAGAAGGAGCGGAAAATGCAGGAAGCCATGTTGGAAATCAAGAAAAAATTTGGCAAGAATGCAATACTGAAGGGAATGAATTTGCAGGAAGGGGCGACGGCAAAAGACCGCAATCAGCAGATTGGAGGTCATAAAGCATAGAAACATTTGCAGTGGCGAACATCCGGAAGAGGTGATAATTATTTTGCAAGATAGAAATAACACAGATAATTCTTATGATGACATTATTAATCATCCCCATCACGTTTCCACACGGCACCCCAGGATGTCGATGATAGACCGGGCAGCTCAGTTTTCTCCATTCGCTGCGCTGACCGGATATGGAGATGTGATAAAGGAAACTGCACGGCTGACGGATCGCAAGCTGGAACTTTCTGAGTCGGAAAAAGCAGAGCTGGATTATAAGTTACGGATGGCTTGTGATTACCCCGGAGAAAAGCCAGCGCTTACAATTACTTACTTTGTTCCGGATCAGAGAAAAGCTGGCGGTTCTTACCATACGATTTCCGGACAGATTAAGAAAATAGATGATTACCAAAAGCAAGTGATTCTGATGGACAAGACACGGATTGATATTGACTGTATTCTCGATATAGACGGACAAATCTATGAACTCGTCAATGAGTCAGAAAAAGAATTTGATTAAGCTCATAATTGTTATACCGTATTTTCGATGGAACGCGCAGCGTAAAGCGTTCGGAACGAATGCGCAGCCCCGTATCGCCAGATACGGATCTTCAAGGGGATTGGGGACTTCCCCAACGAGAAAAATACCGATGCAGCCCGGAAAGCCGCACCGGTATTTTTGCCTTTGTATATACAAAGGCCCTGCTCGCCAATTTGTGCAATCCTACGATTGTGTTATTCTGACCTTGTTATCGAACGCAAACAAACCACTTGAGAAACCGAATTTTCTCTGATAAAATGAAATGTATGATCTTGATAATCTGCGATTTGAATCGGAACGAGAGGTACTACAATGGCCGTAAGTTACAAAAGACTGTGGAAACTCTTGATTGACAAAGACATGAAAAAGAGCGATTTAGAGAGAGAAGCAGGCATCAGTCATTATACAGTTTATAAGTTAAGTCATGGAGAGAACGTGACGACAGAAATTTTAGAGAAAATCTGTAAAGCTCTTAACTGCTCTGTTGAAGAAATAATGGAATTTACTAATGATGAATAAGCACCATTGGGAACATAGGACTTAATAGGACGTTCTATAAATTATATTAAATTAAAATGATCCTCAAGTAATGGAGATGAAGATATGGGATACCAAAGTGAAGCAGAGCTTGAACTGCAATTTATTGATCAACTGAATAAGCAGGGATATAGTACCGTTTCTATTCCTGACTATGATACGTTGGTCGAAAATTTTAAAGTGCAGTTTGAGGCGTTTAATGCTGATAAGCTCGATAAACCACTTACTGATAAAGAGTGGGAACGCATTCTTAACCTGATGCTCGGAAAATCAGTTTTTCAGAGTGCGAAGATACTCAGGGATAAATTCGTATTGGAAAGAGAGGATGGAACGAAGGTTTATCTCGCCTTCTTTTCCAATGATCACACAAAGAATATTTTTCAGGTGACACATCAGACCACCGTCGTCGGGAAGTATGTTAATCGCTACGATGTAACTCTTCTTGTCAACGGACTTCCACTGATTCAAGTAGAACTGAAGCGAAGAGGCATTGACATCCGAGAAGCGGTTAATCAGGTGATGCGCTATAAGAAGCATTCATACAATGGTCTTTATCATTTTATCCAGATTTTCATTGTCTCCAATGGAGTAGACACGAAGTATTTTGCAAACTCTGACCGCGAGATGCTTCATAGTCTTGCTTTTTTCTGGACGGACTTTGATAATGTACGACTTACCAACCTGAAGGACTTTTCGATTGTCTTCCTTGCCCGTGATCACATCATCAAGATGCTGTCGCGTTATATGATTCTGAACGATACGGATAAGCTACTTATGGTTATGCGCCCCTATCAGGTGTATGCTGTTGAAGCACTTGTCCGACAAGCAACACTGACCAATCGCAACGCCTATGTCTGGCATACAACCGGTGCTGGAAAGACGTTGACTTCCTTCAAGACGGCGCAGATCCTTGCAGCCAATCCCAATATTAAGAAAGTCATCTTCCTCGTTGACCGTAAGGACTTGGATTCTCAAACTACGGAGGAATTCAATAAGTTTGAAAATGGATCAGTGGATACGACTGACCGCACTGATGTTCTTGTGAAGCAAATGCAGGACAAAAACCGGCAGCTTATTGTAACCACCATGCAAAAGATGGCAAATGCCGTCAAGCGTCCACAGTACGCAAAGATTATGGATGCGTACAAGAATGAAAAAGTAGTTTTCATCATCGACGAGTGCCACAGAAGTCAGTTTGGGGATATGCACAAGGATATTGTGCGACATTTCCAGAAGGCTCAATTCTTTGGATTTACAGGAACGCCACGTTTTGAAGTCAACGGAAAAGTCGAAGGAAAAATCACGCAAACCACAGAAATGCTGTTCGGGGAGTGTGTCCACAACTACTTGATCAAAGACGCTATCTTTGACAACAATGTCCTCGGATTCCATGTGGAGTACATAAAGACGATGGAGGGTGATTTCGACTGGGATGATCCTACTCTGGCAGATGCCATTGATGTCAACGAGCTTTATATGTCCGAAGAGCGTATGTCTCTGATTGCCAATCATATCATCCAGAACCATAAGGCAAAGACGCGAAACCGACAGTACACCGCAATCTTTGCTGTTTCGTCGATTGAGGCGCTGGTCAAGTACTACGACATTTTTAAAAGCATAAAGCATGACTTAAACATTTCCGGGATCTTCTCTTATGGGCAGAATGAAGATGCGGAAGGCAAGGACGAGCACAGCCGTGACGCTTTGGAACGGATCATCAAAGACTATAATGAGATATACAGCACCAACTTTTCTACAGACACTTTCGCAGCTTACCATAAGGATATTTCCGACCGTGTAAAAGGTAAGAAGACGAAACCGTTGGACATCTTGCTTGTGGTCAATATGTTCCTCACCGGCTTTGACAGCAAAACTCTTTCAGTCCTCTATGTGGATAAAGATTTGAAATATCATGATCTGTTGCAAGCCTACTCCCGCACAAATCGTGTGGAGAAAGAGACGAAACCCTTCGGCATTGTTATCTGCTATCGCAACCTTAAAAAGCAGACGGATGATGCACTTACCCTGTTCTCAAAGACGCAGGACACCTCCGGTATTATTGTTCCGGACTATAACTTCTTCGTCGAGAAATTTAACGAAATGGTCATTAAACTGAAAGAGATCGCCGATACTCCTGCAGCTGTAGACACCATGCAGAGTGAAGAAGATCAAAAGCTCTTCGTTGTCACTTTCCGCGAACTAACAAAGTATTTGCAATCGCTGCATACCTTTATCGAGTTCAGCTTTGACCAGAATGCACTCACGATGTCTGAGCAGGAGTATCAGGACTATAAGAGCAAATATATGTTGCTCTACTCAAAACAAAAAACAGACCGTGAAGTTGTATCTGTTCTGAATGATGTGGACTTCTGTATTGAGCTTATGGAGAGCGACCGAATCAATGTTGCCTACATCATGAACCTTATCCGCAATATCCACTTTGATGACGCGAAGCAGAAGGACTATGACATCAAGCATATCAAAGATGAACTTGGCAGGACGGATAACCCGCAGTTGCTTAAAAAGGTTGAAATTCTGCAATCATTCTTGGATACGGTTGTCGCAGGACTTAACAGCGCCGATGAAATTGACGCTGCCTACAATGATTTCGAGAACGCAGAAAAGCAAAAAGAGATTGAAGCCTTTGCACAACAAGAGGACATCGACTCTAAGATGCTCACTGATTTCATCTCAGAATATGAGTTTTCCGGCACGATGGATGCCGGGAATATCCGCGACCGGCTTACAAAACCGATGCCGCTCTTGAAGAAGCGTTCACTGGTCAACCGTATCGTAGAGTTTATCAGGAAACACGCAGAGAAATACCAATAAGGAGAATGTGAAATGGACAATTCTATTCAGGCTCATCAAAAAGAGCTTTGCAACAAGCTCTGGGCAATGGCAAACGCCCTTCGTGGCAATATGGAAGCCTACGAGTTCAAGAATTACATCTTAGGTATGATTTTCTACTATTACCTTTCGGACAAAACCGAGAAGTACATGGTCAACCTTTTAAAAGATGATGGAATCAGCTATGAAGAGGCATGGGCTGACCCTGAGTACAAGGAAGCTGTCGTAGAGGAAGCTCTGCGCGACCTCGGCTATGTGATTGAGCCACAATTTCTTTTCCGCAAGATGGTTAAAATGGTGGAGAACCGCTCCTTTGACATTGAGTTTTTACAGAAGGCAATCAACTCGCTGATGGAATCTACCATCGGTAATGACTCTCAGGAAGACTTTGACGGCTTGTTCTCTGATATGCAGCTTGATTCCACGAAGCTCGGACATACAGTTAAAGACCGTAGTGCCGTTATGTCAAAAATTATATCTTCTCTCGATGAAATCAATTTCGGAGTGGAGGACACAAAAATTGATGTGCTGGGTAATGCCTACGAGTATCTGATTGGACAGTTTGCCGCAACTGCTGGTAAAAAAGCCGGTGAGTTTTATACACCTTCGGGGCCTGCTGAGTTGCTTTGCCGTATTGCCTGCCTTGGATTGACGGATGTAAAGGACGCAGCTGATCCGACTTGCGGTTCTGGCTCTTTGTTGCTGCGTTTAAAAAATTACGCAAATGTCAGAAACTATTACGGGCAGGAGCTTACATCGACTACATATAATCTCGCTAGAATGAACATGATTCTGCGTGGTATTCCATACCGTAATTTCAACATCTATAATGGAGATACCTTAGAACATGACTATTTTGGTGAGAAGAAATTCCGCGTTCAGGTAGCCAATCCACCGTATTCTGCAAAATGGTCTGCTGATATGAAGTTTATGGAAGATCCTCGATTCAACGAATACGGTAAACTTGCCCCGAAGAGCAAGGCAGACTTTGCTTTTGTACAGCATATGGTCTATCACATGGATGAAGACGGACGTGCTGTTGTCCTTCTTCCTCATGGTGTTCTATTCCGTGGTGCTGCAGAAGAGGTGATTCGTAAACATCTTATCCAAAAGCTGAATGTGTTGGATGCCGTTATTGGTCTTCCGGCAAATCTCTTCTTTGGCACGGGCATTCCCGTCTGTGTTCTCGTCCTAAAAAGAGAACGTAACGGTAATGCAAATAACATTTTGTTTATTGACGCTTCTAAGGACTTCGAAGCCGGGAAAAATCAGAATATCCTTCGGCAATGTGATATTGATAAAATTGTGGACGCATATCAGCGCCGCGAGGATATCGATAAGTATGCTCATGTGGCAACAATGCAGGAGATTGAAGATAACGGATTTAACCTCAACATTCCCCGCTATGTTGACACTTTTGAGCCGGAAGAAGAAATTGATCTGAATGAAGTGGCTGCGGAAATTCGCAAACTCCAGCGTGAAATGAAAGATATTGATGCGGAATTGAAGCCGTATTTCGATGAGTTAGGGCTGGATTTCCCATTTGATGTGGAGGGCAAATAATTATGGAAAATGTATCCTCAAGTAACGGTCTCGAAAAGTATCCGAAGCTGCGATTTCCGGGGTTTGATGAGCCTATAAAATCTGCACATCTGTCACAATATCTTGTTGAAAACAAAGAAAGAAATAAAAATCTTATTTACACGAAGTCTGATGTGCTTTCTGTTTCGGGTGAATACGGGATTGTCAATCAAATCGAATTTCAAGGGCGTTCATTTGCTGGGGAGAGTGTTGCAGAATATCATGTTGTAGAGACAAATGATATTGTTTATACCAAAAGCCCACTCAAAGCTAATCCTTACGGGATAATTAAGGTGAACAAAGGTGTTCCGGGTATAGTTTCGACACTTTATGCCGTGTATCATCCATGTGAAGGAACAGTAGCAGAATATATTGACTATTATTTTGGGAACGATTTAAGGCTTAATAAATATCTCAAACCTCTCGTCAATATAGGTGCTAAACATGACATGAAGGTAAATAATGAAACTATATTAACAGGTGAAGTCTATTTTCCCAGTTATTCTGAGCAAAAAAAGATAGTCGATTTTCTTACCATTCTTGATGAACGAATCCGCCAACAACGCAATTTGGTTGAAGCTCTCAAGAAGTATAAAAGAGGACTGCTCAGCCAGCTTATTTCGGGAAAGCGAGGTTTCCGCCAAAAACAAGATTGGAATTTAGTTAAGCTGGGGGATATCTTCATGGAACGAAATGAGAGAGCAAATGGTGGCGAGGAGCTTTTAGCAGTAACGATAAATGCAGGAGTCCAAAAACGATCTGAAATTGATTTGAAGGATAATTCCAGTGATGATAAGAGTAACTATAAACGGGTGAAAATAGGTGATATTGCGTATAACACCATGCGTATGTGGCAGGGGGCAAGCGGAGCATCCAGCTATGACGGTATTGTTAGTCCTGCTTACACTGTAATTACACCTATTCATCCACAGCAGATCAACATATTGTTTTGGGCACAGTATTTCAAATATGAACCGCTGGTAAAAACCTTTCAAAAGTTTTCTCAAGGGCTTACTTCCGATACATGGAACCTAAAGTTTCCTCAGTTTTCTGAAATAAAGGTTTTATGTCCTTCCTATGACGAGCAGAACTTAATTGCTACTTTACTCGTCTCCTTCGATCTTAGAATAAAATCGGAAGAAGAAAAACTGGAGCAGCTTAATAGAATGAGATCGTCTCTAAATGCACAGCTCTTTATATAAAGAGCTGCTGCATGAGACCGTTCCGCATACTGTTCAATTTTTCTAATTCTTCTTGTGCTTGAGTTAGCTTGTCATGGATCTGTGAAAGAAAGGCTGCGATTCGTGCCTGTTCTTCTGTGTCACACGGAAGGATATGAACTGTATTAAAAAAACCATCAGTAGAAACATTGAGTAATCCGTGATTTCTTGCCCCCTCTGTGCATATTTCATTTATGCCTCTGTGCCACTGTGATGACTCGAAATACCATTTTGCAAAGTCGCTCAGTACAACCTCTTCTTTTATAGCAAAGCACAGATAAAGGGGAGAGACGGCTCCTTCACTATACAGCTCAAGTCTTTTGATAGAGCCAAACGGGTAATTATTGGAGGTACTTCTGTTGTAAGCATATTCACCCTGCCGGAGTAGGTAGTATCCACTCATATCTGTACTGGCAACAACTTTTGAAAAGAAATCTCTCTGATCAATTAACCCATATTGCGCAGAGATGGTTAGAGGAATGTCTGTTGCACCATTATTCTTTCTTGTGATTCGTGTTGCAAAATCTCTAAGCTTGAAAGCTGCCCAATCAGATTGTCTTGCTTTTGGCACAAGACGAAGTTTGCGAGAAAAAACAGTTTCAAAGACACCTCTTTTATACTTCTTGAGGGAAGTAATAAGCCTCTCCTGATAAGCAATTCTCTCATCAAGTTTTGTGAGGAAGTCGGCTATATGTTTCTGCTCGATAAATGACGGTAGATGCAGTGTCACACTCATATAATCTTCAAAAGAGATGTTTAACAGACCATCCATACGAACACTTGAAGAAACAAGCCTTTTAAGCTGTTGATCCATCTTTGTATTATTGAGTGCCATTGCTACATAGGGAGTATATTCGTCTTCATTGATTTTGAAGCAGTGATACACATAGGGGATTCGTGCTTCTGGCTCAGTCAGTTCGTAACAGCAACCAAATTGTTTTGCTTTAGATGCACCATGATTATACGCTAATTCACCTTGTTTCAGAAGAATATACTTTTTGAGACTTTGTCCGGCGTTATCTCTTGAATACTTTTCGGACTGCATAATAAAGCCATTTCCGGCACTGAGCATCATAATAGGTGCGTTGGATTTCGGATCGGTGCGATTTACAAGTGACGCTATGTCTCCTAATAGAGTAGTTCTGTACGGCTCGTCAAAGCCCGGGAAGCGCAGCTTCGGGCGCTTTTCGAGACCGTTACTTGAGGTTCATTCAGACTGTCAAAATCAATACCGCACCATAGCAAAATCCCTTGCAGTAGCAGAGGTAAATCCGCTATTGCAAGGGATTTCGGCGTTTGTAAAGCGTTTCTGCATACTTCAACAGAAGTATAAAAGAGGTGTCATTCAGCATATTTTTCGTAGTTCGCACACCTTAATCAAAAGATCGCAATGGCAACAAGTTCGTCTGGGCGATATATTTAAGAAAGTTTCTCGCAGGAACACAAATGGAAAGATAAAAAATGTAATCACAAACTCAGCTGAATATGGTCTTATCCCTCAGCGAGATTTCTTTGATAAGGATATAGCTGTTGATGGGAACACATCAAATTACTATGTGATTGAGGAAGGAGACTTCGTTTACAATCCGAGGAAATCGAATAATGCTCCGTTCGGGCCGTTCAACCGTTATACTCTTAGTGAACAGGGAATTATCTCCCCTTTATACACTTGTCTTGTTCTTCAAGCTAACATCAACCCATCTTACCTTGCATGGTATTTTAAGAGTGATGCATGGCATAGATATATTTATGACAATGGGTCACAAGGTGTAAGGCATGACAGGGTTTCCATGACAGATAATTTGCTTATGGGGATTCCCGTTATCTACCCTGAGCGCAAAATTCAAGACAGTATCGCGAACACTTTGGATTTAATTGAAAGCAGACTTCACCTGGCACAAAACAAATTAGATTTGCTTAATATAGAACGAAATGGCTTTATGCAACAGCTCTTTATATAAAAAGCTGCTGTATTAACCCTTCCTTTAAGTCAGTCAAAAAAGTGAGTGCATTTTCTTCACTTATGATCTTTTCATCGAGTTTTGAAAGGAAGTCTATAATTGTCCTTTGTGTGTTCTCATCAGGGTATGACAATGTGAGCTTACCCAATTCGCTTGCCTGAATATGGACAACTGATTTTCCCTGAGCTATACGAGCAATTTTAGCATTGACAACATGATTGAGCAGATAGCTCATTATGCGTCCATCTACCTTGTTGCTACGAAAAATATTGAGATCACCGGCAAGGATGACACCGGACAACATGACACAAGAAGCTGTAGAGATTTCTTCTGGTGTTTCGCCAGAAGTTGGAATTACGACATCTCCTACACGGCTCAGATATAGTCTATCAACTTTTGCTTGTGTTCGACGCTTAATGCTGGTTATAACCTCGTTATAGGTGGTATAAAGCTCTCCATAGAGGATAAAAGGTGTACCATCCTCGGATATATCAGCTTTAGATAAAGATGCTCCTTTAACAAAACTACCGAGTTCACTCATCTTTGCAGTAGTCCACTTCGCATTTTTGAGCGGGCATGACTTTGGCGAAAGAATCTGCCTAACTGCACCTCTTTTATACTTCTTGAGGTTGTCTACTAACGACTGCTGTGCATCAATCCGACGCTCTAAAGCGATTATGAAATCAGCAATCTTTCGTTGCTCATTGAGGTTCTGTGGCAGATAGTGTTTGGTCTCAAAGAACTCGTCTGTTGGAACATTGAGTAAACCATGATTTCGAGCGCCTTCCGCTGAAATCATATAGATTTCCCTATACCATTTGAGAGAATCAAAGTAGGCTTTAATAAAGTCGCTGTTATGTTTTTTTAGGGCAAAGCAAATATAAAGTGTCGATAAAGCGCCCATTGGGTACCGATCCAGACGCTTGATGGAGCCGAAGTCATATCCCACGGAGTAGCTTTTATTGTATGCGTATTCCCCATTAAGAAGAAGATAGTAGCCGCTCATATCCTTGCTGGCGACTGTCTTATTAAAATAGCTCACCTGATCTACTAAGCCGTCTTTTGATGAGATCGTAAGCGGCAGATCAGATTGATTCTTGCTGTTTTTTCGTGTTACACGGTCAGCAAAGTCCGAAAGTCTTTGAATTTCCCACGGCTCGCCAAAGCCCGGAAACCGCAGCTTTGGATACTTTTCGAGACCGTTACTTGAGGATGGTAATGCCTTGTTTGCATCTCCACATGATAATGTTTGTGGAGGTGGTCAACATGACTAAAAATACACAATTTAAGACGTTGCTGAACACTTGGTTAAATCAGAAGAAACCAATGATCACACCGTCAACCCATGCCAGCTTTGCTCTAATTGCCGAAAATCATCTTATTCCATATTTCGGTAAACGTAAGATTGGCAGTATCACTGAGGCGGATATTCAGAGCTATATTACTTATCTCCATAATTCCGGCCGGTTGGACAACACAGGCGGATTGACTGTAAAGACGATCCGTGATGTTATTCTTGTACTCAGACTTGCAATGGAGTATGCTTATAAGGAGCGGGCTATTCCATTGTTGAATTGGGATCTCATCGAATATCCCAAAGAACTTGGAGTCAAAAAAGTCAATTCATTGTCCAAAGATCAAGAACAAACTCTTATTCAGTGTATCTACATGGATTTGAACAGAAAAACGGCGGGTATTCTAATTGCACTGTTTACTGGGGTTAGGATCGGCGAGCTTTGTGGACTTCAAATGAAGGATATTTCCCTCACGGATAAGACAATTAACATTAATAAGACTGTGCAGCGCATTTATGATAAGCGGAAAAAGGCATCCTATCTTCATATAGGGCCTCCTAAGACAAAGACATCAGCCAGGACAATTCCTGTTCCGTCGCTCCTTATGAACATTATCAAGAAGTTTTACACAGAAAATCCGAATCACTATTTTCTGACCGGAAAGACAAAGCCGACTGAACCACGTACATACCGGCAATTCTTTGCTCGATTTCTCAAACGAAACGGGCTACAGAAAGTGAAATTTCATGAGATCCGCCATACATTTGCGGTGCGGGCAATCGAAATACCGGAATTTGACATTAAATCGCTCTCTGAGATTCTGGGGCATAAAAATGTTTCCTTTACCTTGAATGTCTACGGAAGCGCCAACCTTCAGCAAAAGGTGAAGTGTATGAATCTACTAAATGAGTTACTGTAGCTATGGAAAAGCGCCAGCCGGGGGTTCCCTGACTGGCGCTGCTCATGTTTGATTGTGATTTAGAGCTTTGACGATTGCCATCACATTCTTTAGATTCTCATGGCTTAACAATTTTATCTCGTCCAACACTTCTTTATACTCAACAGGGTGATCGCTGCCGTCATCAAAAAATTCGGCTGGAGTGACGCCGAGATACTCACAGATATAGAAAAACACCTGCATTGATGGAAAACCATTTCTATTTTCCAATGAATTGATATATCCGGGACTCTGGCCAATGGAAAGACTCATATCCCTGGCAGAGACACCTTTTTCTGTTCGTAATTTTATTAAACGCTGATAAAACAAATCTTCAAACATAGCGACCACCTTTTTATACGATTGTATCCCACAAGGCGGTAAATTATATCTGGTATGACTATATATTTCGATTGACCTGTCTGATTGTATTGGATATTATTAAATTATCATATGATATGTTCAGATACGAGGGAGGAAGCAAATGACAAGGATAAAACGTAATAAGTTCGGAATGGGTATCCTTGTGGCATTTATTTGTCTATGCGCAGTTGGATGCCATGACTCTGGCGGAGATCAAGATATGCAAATGGAAGCGATTTCCGAAACAGAGGAAGGACTGTATATTTCAAATACCACACCTGAAAAATGTTATCTGTGCGGAACTCCTGAACAATCTCTGCTCCCTTTTTACGAAGGTCAAACCAATCTTGGTATTATCAGTCTGAATACATTTGAGTTTGTCCCGATTGAAATTAACCGCTATGATGATTATGGAAATTTGATTGAAGAGCCAGCGGGCTTTTCGTCTACCAGTATGCAAAATACGGGAGAAAATGGCTTTACTGCCTACGTTACACCCAATCATGACCGAGGTTATGCTAACGCTATCATATATTTTGAAAATGATAAAGAATTGAACATAGACAAAGCGGCTGATTTTCTTTGTACAGAATGTCTAAATCAGACTCTTGAAGAGTGCTGGAATGATGACCCTTTCGGTATGGGGGTAATTAACTTCGAGACAGAAGAAATTCGATTGCTTGAGAGGAACATAACTGCGTTTACGTTTGATGACTTTTATGTATCCTGCGATTTAAGAACTTCAGATGATTCAGGCGGAGATTCCCATCAAATGGATTTGCTTATTTTCTACTGCCCGGAAAGGTATCAATAAATCTACGCCAGTTAAACTTTTTTTGCTATAATGGATATAGATAAAACCGCGATACGAGGAGTTTTCACATGGACATTGCTATTTCTTCAGATTCAAATGAAAAAAAGATTTACCAGGACAGCACCCATGAACTTGTTTCAAAAATTGCTTATCTGATAGGGGTGCCGAAGCGAATCTTTGAGAATATACATGAGCCACCGGAACAAGAAGTGTTTGCTCAGATGGACAACGAAAAGAGTACCAGAATTATTCGCCATCTATCCATTATCCGGACGAGCATACAGAGAAACTATCGGGCAATCAACCGGAAAATGAAGACAGAATATCTATCCATTCTATCGATGCCGGAATACGTCCCGGCGGAAAGTATGCGCTATTTGGAGTCAGAGGGGATTTACTTCGTCAAAAAATCAAGTACGAAGCTGTTTCAGCACATTATCGAGCTTAACCGCATTATTTCAAATAGAATCAATAACTGTAAGCCCTTCTTCCCGCTATGGCTTAACTGGAAATATATCCAGGATCTGTTTATTATGCCAGATGGCTTTACCGAAACAGGTACAAAAAACGCTGCAACGCTCTACTATCAGCACAAGCAAGATTATCCTTACCAGATGTATATGAACTGGAATCCGTCAAATGAGGGAAATATCTTGTATAATGACAAGAAATTTGTCACTCTTTTGTATCGATGGCATGGAGACACGTTTACCGAGTACAACCGGGTTTCAGATGTAAGCACTTATGTAAAAGGAAGTATTCAGGAGTTTATTGGTGACAGTACACAAGCAGTTATCGTTGTTGATTGTGAAAACTCCGATCCATATAAACTGTGTGCTACCTTGAAAGGCTTAGATTATAGGAATACAGCAAAAATATCGAGAATCCTTTTGTTTGACGATATACATACAGCATCGGCCTGGAGGATTTTGGATAACTTTACAAAGATTTCTGTAGAGCATATTTTGACAGAACGTGTGAAGCAAAACAAATCTCTGGTTGACATTAAATTGACGGCAAGGGCCTGTCAGGAACACTATCAAAATCATGTAGATTCCTTTATTATTGTATCCAGCGATTCCGATTACTGGGGATTGATTTCTTCACTTCCAGAAGCCCGCTTTCTCGTTATGGTAGAAAGAGAAAAATGCAGCCATGCAATGAAGCAAGCCCTTGCAGAATCAGGTATTTTTTATTGCTATATTGATGATTTTTATTCAGGGAATGCAGATGGTATAAAAATGAGTGCCTTGTTCAAAGAGATGTACCGGTATTTGGATCATTCGATTCACTTAAATGTAAACGATATGTTTGCAGAAGCTCTGCGCATTACCCGGCTTACCATGACCGAAGCTGAAAAACGTCAGTTCTATGATAAATATATCCGCCCTATGCATCTCGTTATAGATTCAGAAGGCAATGTAAGTATTGAATTAAAAAGATAGGAGGCGCAACCTAATGTTAAATAAACCAGATTTTATTGATGAAGAACAGAATTACTTATTAAACAGCTTATTGACGCTCACACAAAAGAACCCAGCTATATGGGAATGTGTTGAGTACAATCCATTGTCTTTCTTATCATCGGAGGAAGATGATGGAACGATAAGTGCCTGCATCGTCCAAATGTTTGTTTTTCAGGCTGAACTTAATCAAGTAGAGTTTGAATTAGAACTTTCTGAGCATATTGATATTACGACAGGAAAAGGCGACATTTATATAACATTGGAGAAGCAGTCACCAGACAGTTATGATAAAATAGATACAGGCCTGTCATTTGAAACGGAATATGAGGATTGTCCAGCAGAACAGATTCAGTCTCAGTTCGGGAATCATGTTGTTGCTCGAATGGCGGAAGCTCTCGTCCCGACAGCATTACAATCGGATGCAGCATCCGCCGCACTGCAATGGGCAATTTTTAATGTTGAAGGTGATACGCCGTTGAAATTTAAGGAAAGCAGCTTATACAAACTTGGAGAAGCGCTGTTTGATTCCCGACGTTTTTTAGAGTTTCACCGATGTGTTCTGGACTGCTCGTATCGGGAGAAACTCATGGCAGAACTCAATTAAAAATTAAAGGACGTAAATATCTATGGAAACTGATCACCAGCTAAGAGTTTTATATCTGTACCAGATATTACTCCGTCACTCCGATGTCGATCATCCTGTCTCCACCAAAGAACTGATTGACATGATGGAAACTTATCATCAAATCAAACTGCACCGGACAACCATCCCTAAATACATAGAACTGCTGAATGCCGGTGGCCTTGAAGTGATGGAGATTCGTTCCCGCGAAAAGAAATATTATCTCAATGACCGTCTGTTTGAACTGCCAGAAGTGAAATTGCTGATTGATGCGGTGCAGTCTTCAAAGTTTATCTCCGTAGGCAAAAGCCAGACGCTGATTTCTAAACTGATGGCACTTACCAGTGAAGCCAATGCGGCGAAACTCAAGCGCAATCTATATGTGACCGGACGTGTTAAATCGGACAACGAAAAGAGCTACTACATTGTCGAAGCAATCAATGATGCGATTAACGAAGGTAAACGGATTTCATTCTACTATACGGATTACAATACTCAAAAAGAGCGTGTGCTGAAGAATGAAGGATTACCGTATGTTCTCAGCCCCTATGCGCTGATATGGGATGGTGACTTCTACTATGTCCTGGGTATGAATCATGGCCGGAATCAAATCAATACCTTCCGGGTAGATCGGATCAGCAGACAGCCGGAAATTCTTGATGAGGCAGCGACATCGGCACCAGACAGCCTGAATCTGGCAAATTATTCGCGCGAGGTCTTTCGGATGTACGATACGGAGGAACCGATTGAAGTATCGCTGCTTTGTGAAAACAGTCTGATGAAACATCTGATAGATCACTTTGGTCTGGATGTAGAGACGGAAACTGTAGATGACAATCATTTCAGAGCAAGAGTATTGGTTTGTACCAGCCCAACTTTTTACCGCTGGGTCTTTGGTTGGTGCGGCAGGATGAAGATAGAAAGCCCTGCTTTCGTACTGGATGAATATCATCGGATGGCGAGGGTTGCGCTGGAATGAGTCTGTTTCAGATTTAACGGAGACGGTAACTGTATGAAACGACAACGAATGAACAATCCAAATAAGAAATATAAGGAACTAAAGCAGAAGCAAAAAGCCCGTATCTCCGATTTGATGTATCGGGAAACCGACCGGTTTCTGCAGGAAAAGAAGCGGCCGCCGGATGATAATGAAGTTGTTCAAATTGCTGAGCGGGTATACTGTCGCATTCAGAGGCTTGGATTCTGGATTTCTTATGGCGAAGTGCTGAATGAATATCAGAAAAAATGTCCACATATTCTCCAGCGATTACAAGAATCCGGTTTGCCGCAGCACTTGCTTCCCAAAACGAAAAATGAACCATCTGCTGACCCAATGAGCACATCAAAGGAGAAACAGCGCAAAACAAAAGGACACAGACAGAAAAAGCCAAAAGAAATTCCTTTTCCCGAACAGGATGATACATTTTTCTTTATTGCCGGTTATACTTCCGGCGGCGCTCCCTATGGCGTGACCTGGGAGGAAATGGGATTAGAACCATGGGAAGAAATCGAATAAACAATGATATTTCGCACGAGATGTCGCTAAACGGCGACATCTCGTTTTTTCTGGCAAAATATCCCTTGCAAGAAGAACAGGCGTTCGCTATAATATAAATATCTGAAACGAGCCGTTTCATTTAGAATGTGAGGAATGACCATGAGAAGCAAGAACCCGGAAGTGATGAATGCAATCTGTACCTTTGTTGACCAGTATTACCGTGAACACCACGCCTCTCCGTCTGTAAATGAGATTGCACAAGGCGTTGGCGTGTCAAAGGCGACTTCCTATCGCTACCTTGTCGCCATGAATGAGCGCGGTATGCTTTCCTATGATGGCAAAACCATTGTGACAAAGCAGGTCGGCAAATGTACCTCCGGGTATTTTTCCGCACCGGTGGTTGGCAGTATCCGCTGTGGTGACCCGGAGCGTGAGGAGGAAAGCGTAGAGGAATATGTAAGCCTTCCCAAATCCATTTTTGGAGAGGGTAAATTCTATATTCTCCGCGCTAAAGGCGACTCCATGGTAGATGCGGGCATCGAGGATGAAGATCTGGTCGTTATCAGAATACAAGATACAGCGACGGTCGGCGATATTGTCGTCGCGCTGGATGAGGACAATGAGAACACTCTGAAAACCTTTGGCGGAATTGATGAGGAAAACGGAGATGTGATTCTTCGATATGCGAATCAAACAAAGTATCCGGACAAAGAAATTCGAGTGAAGCAGCTCATTGTACAGGGCGTGGCAAAACACGTCATCAAGGCCCTGTAACACTGGCCTTTACGATAAATCAGGAAAGGATGTGTTCTGACAATGGAAACCTACGATGTACGTTGCCCAATCTGCGGGAAGCTGAACCATAATCTCTATCTGGAGGAAACGGATGGCTGGATGGAGTGCGAGCATTGCCATCAGGCAGTACAGATACTGGCATACGCTAAAACGAAGCCAATTCCTGTTTATACCGGCAGGGAGCTGGCAAAGAAATTTTTGACTTCAACAAAGTGACAAGGCCATGGAGGGAGGATGGATTTATGCAGGAAAAGGAAATTTGGCGACCATTCTCATGGCATTGTCCAAATTGCGGTGAAATCTCCGTTGGGTATAAAAATTCCAGCGGCACGATTAAGGTGGAATGCTCAAAATGCCATGCAGTAATGGTCAGAAAAGTAATGGGGCGTCGGCATGACCGAATTGACATCTACGCCCCCAAAGGTGAAGTCAATGAGACTGGGCGGCTCGCCAGTCTCTGACAAAAAATGAATACACAGGTATAACGACGGACAGGTTGAGATGAAACAGGCTGTGTAAATCCTGCTCCAGGTCACATACCTTAACAGTTCCAGAGGTTTAACCAGACATTACATGAGAGGCCGCTGGCAGAATTGGATTCCAATTTTGGAGTCCGGCTCTGTCGGCGGCTTTCTTTTGCTTTCCGGCAGGGCTTTCAAAAAATATCGAAAGCCTGATATGCATTAAGGGCTGAGGATACAAATATTGCACTGATTCTGTTTTAGGAAAGTGCGGTATCGGTACCCTTCTCTTTTTTGCGCTCATTTTCAGGCTGTGAGATGGGAAACCGCTGCGGAGTTTGTATCCTTTGCCGCTTTTCGCACAGGCGGAAAGGAAAAATTATGTATTACGATCCGATGGAATGTGGAATGAGAATCTCAAAACTGCGCTTGGAATGTGGCAAGACCCAGCAACAGATGGCCGACAAGCTGAACATTAGTCTGGATCATTACAGGGCACTGGAAAACGGAAGACGCGGTGGTTCACTCGACCTGCTGATTGAACTTGCTATTACGTTTGATATATCTCTGGACTATCTGATCTTAGGGCGGGTGAAATATTCAGACAGTGAGCGTATCCAGCGAGAACTGGAAAACATAATGGGTCAGATTGGACAACTGAAGGCTTCTCTTTAATCTGCCGTGACAAACTCGACCAGTACCGTGACAACGAGTCACTCTGGAAACAATTTGGATTCGGCTACAATTTAATCACAGCCAGGGAACACCGGCTGGGAACCTTGAAAACCGAATATTCATTCATCAGGTACATTACCGTATGTCAGAGCCAGACAGGCAGTACGCCATGACCTTCCACCCGGAGGCGAGCGAACCATACTTGCTACAAAATACCGGATTGCAACCGGCAGGGCCAGGACGGCATACAGGGATAATGATACTTCTGTAATTCGCAGCCCGGCCACAAGGAAGGCGGGGAGGTTAGATGCCTATGGAGCAGCCCAGCAAGCCGCCGCCTGATGATTTCCCGCTTCTCAGGGGTGTCGAGGACAAATGTGAGAAAATAACCGCTTAAGAAATTTTCGGGAGCCATGACCGGGAAGGTTATTCCCGTGTTCTGGCTCCTTTAACATACCCACAAGAAAGGAGTACACACAATGGATCAAGATTTCAAACAATATCATCGCGGAGAGATATACTTCGCAAACTTAAATCCTGCCTATGGCTGTGAGCACGGCGGTATCCGCCCTGTGCTGATCCTGCAGAATGACGTAGGCAACTTCTATTCACCGACATTGATCGTCACACCTGCTACAAAGCAGGCCGACAAAAAGCCATATCTGCCGACACACGTTGTTCTGAGCAAGATTCCCGGAATGAAGTATGACGGAGACTCCTTGTTCATGTTGGAACAGTTACGGGTGATCGATAAGCACCGTCTGCGTGGCTACGCTGGGCGGTTGACCAAAGCTCAGATGGAACTGATTGATAAAGCGGTATGTGCCAGCCTGGGGCTTTCCCAGGATAGTGTATGACGCGCCTGACCCGGCAAGGAAATGACAGGAATTCCCTGATCTGTCTTTGCCCCACCTGCCGGGAAAACTTCGAGATCACAGGGAGTTATCGTATCCGGCGGGCAAATTACAAGCAGGCAGTAAAAGAAATCTGTACTTACTGTCAGATTCGTATGGGCTATGACTACTATGTAACGCCGGTATCGGAACGGGGGTGATGAAATGGATGAACTACTGCGGATTGACCCAGAGTTCGAGTCTAAAATTCCACCTCTGACTGAGGAAGAATACCAGCTGCTGGAAGAAAACATTCTCCAGGACGGCGTTGTGCTGAATCCGTTGATTGTCTGGAACAGCTGCATCGTAGATGGTCATAATCGCTTTCGTATCATTCAAGCACATCCGGAAATCAAATACACGGTCTTTGAAAAGGAATTTCCAGATCGCTATGCAGCGATTGCCTGGATTTGCTGTAACCAGCTTGGCCGCCGAAATTTGACACCACAGCAGAAGAAATATTTGATTGGACAGCGGTATGAGGCGGAAAAACAAACAGCGAGTTTTCATGGAAATCAACACACTTTAGCTGATGAAAGTGGTGGTGGACAAAATGTCCACCACCAGAAAGTCGAAAAAACCGCAGAAAGAATTGCCCGCGAAAACAATACAAACGAGCGATATGTCCGCCGAGCTGAACGATATGCTATGGGGGTGGATGCTGCTGATGAGATAGAACCTGGAATTAAGAAAGAGTTACTTTCTGGTTCCATTAAGCCTACGGATACTGCTGTTGCAGCTATTGCCAAAGCTGACCCGGATGCTCGCCCTGCATTGGTTGAACAGCTGCGTCAGCCAAAGCAGCTGCCAGATAAAACATCAGCCCCAGTTCAAGAGCACGTACCGACAGAAATTGAACCTTCATCAATCACTGATGATGAAGTTCAGCCAGAGGGAGAGCCGGAAGAATCTGAGCTTCCTACCCGCCCCATGACAGAAATCCAAAAAATCCTTGCGATTTCATCCGGCATGGAAACTGCGGAAGAACTGGCAGATGAAAGCACCATGTTCTATGAACTGGAGGATGCGGTATCCACCATGATACGCCGATGTCTCCGCTGCTTTGAAAGCTATCCGGGACTTTTAAATAAGAAATCATACCGCCGCAAGGTACTGAAAATATTCAAAGAAGCCATTCAATTCATTCACAAAATCGAACAGGAGGAACCAACATGAAGAACCTGATTAACTGCCCCTTTGACGAGATGATGATCTACAGCAAGAACCTGGAAGTCCCTCGTAACGCTTACCAGAGGGAACTGAATCCCAACCGTGTCCGCAAGATCGCGGCAGAATTTGACGAGCATATCGCCAATGACCCGAAGGTCAGCTTCCGTGACGGTCACTACTATGTTTTTGACGGTCAGCACACTATTGCCGCCAGGAAGCTCCGCAACGGCGGTCAGGACTTGCCCATCCGCTGCAAAGTGTTCTATGGTCTCTCCGAACTGGATGAGGCTATTTTGTTTGCCCAGCAGACTGGCACTTCCGCTCAGCTTACTGCTGGTGCGAAATTGCGGGCGTTGATTTACGGCAATGACCCGGATGCGGTAGCGTTCCTGAAAGCCACGGAGGATGTGGGATTGCGGCTGGACTACAACCAGGACAGAGGCAAGTGCCGGATCGGCTGCGTTGGCACTGCCTACTCCATCTACAAAAAGGTGGGCGAAAAAATTTATAAGGAAGGAATGCAGCATATTGTAAATGCCTGGGACGGCGCTCCGGATTCCCTTCGCTTTGAGATTCTGCTGGGCGTGGTGTTCTTCGTGGATCTTTATCACGATGAATATAGTCCTAAGCGTCTGGTTGAACAGCTGCGCCGGTACGATCCGCTTACCATTTACCGGGAAGGTCGTTCCCTTGGTGTGAATATGGCTGGGTACAAAAAGTATATGTACCAGGTCTACCGGATGTATAACGGTAGCAGCCGCCGCTATATGCTTCCCCTGAAATTCTGATGCAGGACGGATAAAGAAGACCGCCCCGTAATAGGTATAGAATAACGAACCCCGGAAGGGAGGTCGCTGTGACTATTTTATTGAGCCGCATCATAAGATGGAAGGGGGGAAATCATGTGGCGTATCAATCCGTAGAGGAAATGAAAAACGTAGACCCTCGGACGGTTGACCGCTCCCAGCTGGTTGACCGCGAGAGCGTCCGTTTAGACCCGGACGCCGGATATGAGGAACGCTTGAAATCCCATATCCGGCAAATCCGCAATCCTTACTGTTACTTAGACGGAGGCATTGTTGTGAAGCTGGCGTTCCAGCCGAAAGGCCCTACCATAGAGGAGCGCGTCAACAGCGTATATCTCTCCGGCAGCTGACATCCTTTTCAAATGTCCTGCCGGGATGGTAAGATAAAACCGGGTCAAAAACAAAACAGGAACACGAGCCGCAGTCATGATTTGCTGGGGCTTGTACTCCTGCGTTTATAGTAGGATCAGCCTCCGTCTTTCTGTGGTGATACATTGGAAAGATTGGAGGTTTTTATTGTGCCAGAAAAGATTTATCGAACGGGAATCTATGCGAGACTTTCCCGTGAGGACAACGAACACGGAGAAAGTAATTCCATATCCAGTCAAAAGGCCATTTGCATGGAGTACATCTCCCGCCATCCAGACCTGGAACTGGTGGAGATTTACGATGAAGACGACGGTTACAGCGGAACCAACATGGAGCGTCCGGGATTTCAGCGGATGCTTCAGGATATGCGCTCCGGCAAAATTGACTGTGCAATCAGCAAGGATCTGAGCCGGTTTTCCAGAAACTACATTGAGGCAGGAAATTATCTGGAGAAGATTTTCCCGTCCTTGGGCATCCGCTATATTGCCGTCAATGACTGTTATGACAGTCTGGCACCGGGAAGTGCTTCGGATGCTATCACACTGCCGTTTAAGAATCTGGTAAACGACATTTACTGCCGGGATATATCGGTAAAAATCCGAACCAACCTGGAAGTGAAGCGCCGGAAAGGTGAATATGTTGGCTCTTTCGCTCCGTATGGCTACCAGAAATCCACAGAGGATAAAAACCGTCTGGTGGTGGATGACGATGCAGCTGAGATCGTAACCATGATTTTCGGAATGTTTAAGGACGGTTTTCCCATCCTGCGCATTGCACAGCGGCTGAATCAAAGCGGTGTGCCCACTCCGATGGAACACAAACGCCAGCAAGGGGTAAGATTTCAGACAGCGTTTCGGCGGCGGGATGTTCCCCAATGGGAATACAACACCATCGCCAGAATATTGAAGAACGAAGTTTACTTAGGCAACCTGACTCAGGGCAAGCGAGGAACGCCCAACCACAAGGTACATGATATTCGTCTGAAAGATGAAGCAGACTGGATTCATGCAGAAGCTACCCATGAAGCGCTAATATCACCGGATGATTTCATGGTGGTGTCGGAACTGCTCAAACGGGATATGCGGGCTGCGGATGACAGCGGACAGCATTATCTGTTTTCCGGATTCCTTTACTGCGGAGACTGTAAACAGGGTATGGTGAGAAAGACTGTGACGCGCAGTGAGAAAAAGTACATTTATTATGTCTGCGGAAAGCATCGGAAAGAAAAGAACTGCTCTCCCCATTCTTTCAGTGAGAAGCGACTGCAGGAAGTTGTATTCCATGCAATCCATGACCAGATTGAAACCGTTATGCACCTGGATCAGGTGCTTGCGTTTATCGAACGTCTTCCTCTGGAAAATCGGAAATCTTTCAACTATGAAGCACAGATTGTCAAAGTAGAGGAAGAAATCGAACGGTATAGGAAACTGAAGCTCCGGCTCTATGAAGATCTGGCAGATGGCGTGATTACAAAGAGTGAGTATACGGAGTTCCGCAACGCCTATACGGCTCGGATTGAAGAAAAATCGGAAACCGTGGAACGTCTGAAGAAAGAACAGACGCAGACGGCAACTACCGGTATGACGAACCGTGCCTGGGTACAGGCGTTTGCTCAGTTCCAAAATATTTCGGAGTTGGATCGCCGGGTGTTGGTGGCACTGGTAGACCGGATTTTTATTTATGAGAACAAAGCGATTGAGATTCAATTCAAATTCCGGGATGAATACGAGCTGGCGCTCCGCTATGTCCAGGAATTTGAAGAAAGGCCAGCTGCGACTGGCTGAACATAGGAGGATACCATGGCAAGAAAAAGTAGAAAAAACAGCAGTCAGCCGGAATCGGCAGCACAGATCGAGCAGATGTCCTATGTCACTGCAATCTATGCACGGCTGTCTGTAGAGAACAGCGGAAAACAGGACGAAGGCGCTTCTCTCCAGAACCAGATTGATGTTTGTAAGGAGTATGTTGCAGGCTGTCCCTATCTCAGACTTGCGGAGGTTTACGCCGATAACGGAAAAACCGGCACGGTTTTTGACCGTCCTGCCTGGAACCGGCTGATGGATGATGTGCGTAGCGGTAAGGTGGAGGCTATCGTGGTTCGTGATCTGAGCCGATTCGGGAGAGATTACATTGAAGTGGGCAACTATCTGGAAAAGATTTTTCCGGCATTGGGAACACGCTTCATCTCTGTCAAAGAAAACTTTGACAACTTTACCTGCGGCAGTTCCATGGAGTCCCTCTCTGTGTCGCTGCAAAATTTGATTAACGCCCTGTATTCCAGAGATATTTCCCGTAAGGTTTCCACGGCGCTCCTGGCGCAGCAGCAAAACGGAACCTTTCAGAGCCGTAACCCGCCTTACGGGTATATGTGGAATGAAGATAAATCCGCTTATGTAATTGACGAGGCTGCCGCTCCTTATGTGCGGAATATATTTCGCTGGAAGATGGAGGGCGTTTCTGTCAATTCCATGATTCACCGCTTAGAAGAAGCAGGCGCTGTCCATCCGGAACTTCGCAAGCGTGAAAATGGTTCCCGACATGGCAATCAGGTTGGAAAAGGCTGGGCAAAGTCCACGATCAATTCCATTCTTGAAAACCCGGTCTATCTGGGACACACGATTCACGGCAGAATGCGTACCGCTATTTATAAGGGTGTCAAGAAGCATAAGGAAGATCCAGAAAACTGGATTTGGTATGAAAATACGCATCCGGCGATTATTTGCCAGGAAGATTTCGATACAGTTCAGCATATTCTGGCGGAGGCCAGTCGTATCCGGCAGGAGAAAATGAAACAGTCTGCTATTATCCGGGAACAGATGATTGATTTCTTTGACCAGAAAATATTCTGTGCAGACTGTAAAAAGCGAATGTACTTCCGACGACATCGGATTGACAAAAAGGGACCGGAAGAATGGATGGGGTCATATGAGTGCAGCACCTATACTTCACGCCGACACGAACACTGTACAAAGCATTATATACGACAGAATGTTCTGAATGAAAAAGTGCTCACTGTCATACAGGATCAGCTACGGGTTGCCCTCAACTACGAGCGGCTGCTCAGTATCTTAAAGGGAAGCAAGGAAGAAAGCAATCTCAAAGAAAAGTACAACGCCGCTGTCTCCAGTATCAGCTTGAAGCTGAATGCCCTGAATCAAAAACGAAGCAAGTTATATGAAAGCTACGTGGAAGGTATTCTGAATGAAGAAGAATATTCTTTTGCTAAGAAGACCTATGAGAAAGAACATGAACGCCTGAGTCAGCTGATGGATGAAGCGGTTCAGCGCCGGACAAAGTTTCTGGATTCTATTTCTCCGGATAATAAATGGATGTCTATGATGAAGGCGGCCACCGGTACTACGGAACTGACGCAGAAGCTGGTGAATACCATGATAGAGAAAGTTCTGATTTATGAAAATGGCGCTGTCGAAGTTGTTCTTTATTACGATGATGTATATCAGGAAATGTGCCAGAGTGTTCTGGAAATGCAAAAGAAGAAGGAGGCGATCTCATGAAAGAACCGAAAGTTGCCATTTATATCCGCTTGTCCATGGCTGACGAAGATACACGCCGATCCAAAGAGGAAAGCGACAGCATACAGCACCAGAGACTGCTGATCCACGAATTTCTGAACCGGCATCCGGAATTAAAAGATGCTCCACGCACGGAATTTGTAGATGACGGCTTTACCGGCACAAACACCAATCGCCCGGCCTTTCAGAATATGATGAAAAAGTTTCGCTCCGGTGAACTGAACGTCCTCGTTACGAAGGATTTTTCAAGAGCCATGCGGGACTATACGGAAATGGGAAACTATCTGGAATGTGTGTTTCCTTTTTTGGGTGTGAGGTACATTTCTATCAATGATGGTTATGACAGCAACGATTATAAAGGCGTAACCAGCGGAATGGATGTGGTAATCCGCAATATTGTCTATGCGTCTTACAGCAAAGACCTGTCCGTGAAGACCACAACGGCAAAGCTGCAAATGATGAAGCAGGGCAAGTATGTGGGCAGTATTGCTCCTTACGGCTACCAGTTTCACCCCACCATTCGCAACAAGCTGGCGATTGATCCGGAATCTGCTTCGGTGGTGCGAAGGATTTTTGATCTGGCGCTGGCAGGAAAAAAGACCAGACAGATTGCGGAGATTTTGAACATAGACGGCGTACTGACACCGGGCAGTTACTTCCGTCTGAAACATCCAGACCAGAACCGCTTTCAGAAACGGAAAGAAAGCAACGGCTGGAATTATCATACGGTGCTGGGTATCCTGCATCAGTACGAATACACTGGCGCAACAGTTGGGCATAAGCGTTCCAAAGCTGCCGTCAATGTCAAGAAAGCCCTTCCGAACAAGAAAGAGGACTGGATTGTAGTAGAGAATATGCACGAAGCCATCGTAACCCATGAGGAATTTCAGAAGGTGCAGGAAATACTGAAGCTCGGCAGGAAACGCGGTAGCCATGGAATACAGGAGTACCCATTGAAAGGTGTTGTCCGATGTGCAGAGTGCCATCGGATAATGACTCGCCGGACTGGCAGAAAAGGCGCTGTATATTATCTATGTGATAAGTCGGCATCCGATCCGGGCGCATCCTGCCCACGGGGAAAGCATTTCATGGAGGCTGACATTGAACAGGTAGTGCTTCATGCCATTCAGCAAATGCTTACTTTGTATCGGCAAAAAGAAAACCAGAAAACAGCCTTACAGTTTACCCGGACAGGCAGGATCAACGCCTGTATGGCTGAATTGACCCGTCTGCAGCAGCTTCAGGAGCGCTACCGGCAGGAAAAACTGACTCTGTATGAAAGTTATATTGCCGGTGGCTGTAGCAAGGAACGCTATCTTAAGAAAAAGGCTGAGATTGATAAAACAGTTCAAGAACTGGATGAAGATGTAAAGAAACAGGAATCGGCTTTGGCCGCTCTGGAGGAGGAAGCTCATACCTCGGAAAATCCACTGCGGGAACTGAGCAGACAGTACCGGGATACCCCATCTCTTACCAAAGAAATGGTACGGGGATTTATTCAGGATATTTATATCTATCCGGATTCGCAGATTGAGATTGTATGGAAATTCCGGGACTGCTTTGCAGACCTGATGGATAATCAAACAAAAGAAACGGAGGACAATTATGGAGTTGACATTCAAAGATAATACTGCCGCAGATTTGCAGGATCGTGTGTGTAGCATTCTGTTGTCGCTGAGCATGATGGCTGACGTGAGGAAGAGAAAGATTGATGGGATTAGTCAAGTGGCGCGTGTATGCCGCCAGGAGCAGAAATATCATTACCAACGTGCAGTGCTCAATACCTTGCGGCTTCTCGGTGTTATGATTGGTCACAGCGAAATGGCCAGCGATAAAAATCTGGAAACCATCAGCGAAACCGGTTATGACGGCTTCCTTCACATAATCCGCGAATATGAGACATACTTTGATTTAGACGACAAATTCGAGGCATAATCCTCCTGATGAAAAGTCGGAGGACGCGGGCAGACAGCCCGGAAACGTCCTCTGGCTTTTCAAAATTTTTTGGTTCTTTGTTGACACAAGGAGATCTCAGTCGTTTTGGCAGGAATTATCTTGATGTGGGCAACTATCTTGAAATCAAATACCCGACCCTCGGCGTCAGGTTCATTGCCATTCAGGAAAATGTAGATACCCTCAAGGAAATAGGCACGGAGATGA